>PPYE01597288.1_pt1 | contig 130107 bp, 115 predicted proteins | sample 1559881 | NCBI WGS metagenome assembly PPYE01 (sample SAMN08240022, study PRJNA423297) | Human gut metagenome, whole genome shotgun sequencing project.
CCCCGTTTTGGCCGTCAAACCTTATTTTCGGGGGAATACCTAAAGATACAAAAAAGCCAACTAATTCGCAATAATTTGTATATGAATTAGTTGGCTGATTTTGTAATATTTAATGAATGTCCCGATGAAATGATAGTTACTTTGGACAGTCTCTTTCTTTTATTTATAACCGGTTTGTGTGCAGAAGAAGAGTCCTCTTAAGGCGTAAGGGTAAACTCTCCATCCAGACGTATGTCATTGGAAGCTGTGCCGACCATAACTTTAAACTCTCCCGGTTCTACTACTTGCTTCATTTCCATATTATAAAGTGACAACTCTTCTTTTCCCAGGGTAAAGGTTACTTGTTTGCTTTCTCCTTTCTTTAAAAAGATACGTCGGAATCCTTTTAACAGGATAGGAGCTTGTGATACGGAAGCTACTTTGTCGCAGATGTAGAGCTGCACTACCTCTTCACCATCTCTGTCACCGATATTGGTTATCGTGCAACTCACTTTTTGCAAAATGTCAGGAGAATTCCCTTTTTCCAATTTTAAGTGACTGTAATCAAATTGAGTATAGCTCAAACCGTAACCGAATGCATATAGTGGAGTTCCGGCTTCTTCTACATAAGACCGTTGCTCTCCTTGTGAATAAAACAGGGGTAGTTGCCCTTCACTTCGAGGAATGGATACCGGTAAACGTCCGGCCGGGTTGTAATCTCCAAACAAAACATCGGCTATGGCTGCACCTCCTTGTTCGCCGGGATACCAAGCGGTCAATAAGGCTTGTGCTTTTTCTGCTGCCAGATTCATATTGAGCGGACGACCTTGGATATAAATGACTATTACCGGTTTTCCTGTAGAGGTTATAGCTTCCATCAGTTTTTCTTGATATCCCAATAACTTCAAAGTGCTGCGGTCATAGCCTTCTCCACATTCCATGTCGGATAATTGTTGGTTCTCTTCTTGAGTAACCGTGGCCGCTCCGGTTTCAATGTATTTGGTTTTGAAGTCACGGGCACTCGAACCGCCTACTACCAATACGACGGCATCTGCTTTTTGTGCGGCTTCCACAGCAGCAGGAATGTGATGGGCGGTGGTGTCACGAATAGCACATCCTTTGACATAAGTCACCTGTGTGGAAGCTGAGACGGTATTTCGTATGCCGTCTAAAACGGTGGTAATCTCTTTACGTTCCTGAGGTGCTGTGTAATCTCCCAACTGATTGTACATATTGTCAGCGTTCGGGCCGATGACTGCAATGCTTTTCAGTTGTTTGCTTAAAGGCAATATACCTTCATTTTTCAGTAATACCACTCCTTTACGTGCTACTTGGCGTGCCAATTCCTTATGTGCCCGGGAGCGTACCGTCCGTCCGGCTTTCTCAGGAGATACATACGGGTTTTCGAATAATCCCATACGGAATTTGAGACGGAGTATATTGGCAACCGCCCTGTCTATATCCTGCATACCGATAAGTTTTTCTTTTAATGCCTGTCGAAGGTTTTTTCCATAGGCGTTTCCCCCTAAATCCATATCTACTCCGGCCTTTAAAGCCAATACTGAGGCTTCTTTGTGATTTTGGGCAACCCGGGCGCCGGTTATGCCTTCAATACTTGATAAATCGGAATATACGAAGCCATTAAATCCCCATTCTTTGCGCAGTATATCACTGAGTAAATATTTATTGGCCGTACAGGGAACACCATCAATGGAATTGTAAGAAGTCATGATTGTGCCTGCTCCTGCTTCCACAGCTTTCTTGAAAGGATGCAGATAGTCTGAAAATAATTGTCGCATACCGATATTGGCACGTGCACCATTGTGTCCGGATTCAGGGATACCGTAAGCAGCAAAATGCTTGAGGGTGGAGAAAAGATGTTTTCCGTCATTTTGCACTTCTCCCTGCATACCTTTCATAAAAGCAACTCCCAAAGTAGAGGTCAGTACAGGATCTTCGCCAAAAGTTTCCTCCATACGTGACCATCGTGGCTCTCGTGCAATGTCCAATACCGGACCGTATCCGATATTAGCCCCTTGCAAACGTGCCTCCAATGCTATTGTTTCACCCATTTTGTACATTAACTCTTTATCCCATGTGCTGGCTTGTGCCAATGAAGTGGGAAAGACGGTAGTACCGATGGCCATATGACCGTGTGGACATTCTTCGGCAAAGAGAATGGGAATTCCCAAGCGAGTACTGTCGATGGCATATTTCTGTAATGCATTCAATGCTTTTGCAGCGGATTGGGGATTTAGTCCGGTTTCTAAAGTCTTTTGTGTCCATGGATCGGCACGTAGCACTGCCCAGAAAGAACCGATGGGTGCAGCGCTCATCCGTTCTTTATATAGTTCGGAAGGCACTACACCCTTGGATGTTTTGGTATACATTTCCCATCCTAGCGGACAGCATAGCTGCCCGATTTTTTCGTCTACAGTCATACGTCCCAGCAAATCTTTCACTCTGCTTTCAACAGGTGCGGAAGATTGTTTGTATAAAGGGGTTTGTGCCGACACATGGACGGCACAAATCACAAAACAGGTTGTTAATATACTTTTTATATTCATTGATTCAATAATTGTTTGATGGCTGCATTGTCTTTTGTTCCCTTTTTGTGCTTGACAGAAGGTGCAAACAAGGCATCCAATTGATATATTTGTAACTCTTTGACAGGAGTAAATGCTTTTGATGCTACATAGTTTTTCACAGAATGGAGTAACTGTCTCATTGCAGGGCGTTTCTCTATGTCCTTATCCGGGTCGGCACATAAGATAAATAGGCTGCCTTTACCTATACGTGCTTCAAAAGCAATACCCAGTTTTTGGTTGTATTCATAGGTATCGATACTTTGTATGATGGGGGTGATATCGGTCAAATCATTGAGTTCCATAGCGGTGGCATAGTTTAAAATGTCCCACCATTGCCAATCGGCATAAGAGGTAGTTGGGAATTCGCCAAAGGCCGGGTGATTACTGTCTATGAGTGTACCGACAATCATAGGGTTCCAGTTGAACATAATCGGATTCCAGAAGTGGCTGGCAAATTTAGTTTTGCGTCCTTTAACGTTTTCGGGGATAAGTAATACTTTCTTTCCTTGTTGCAAAGCTGTTTTTACTTTTTCGTCATAAGTGCGTGCATATACATAGTCATCGGCCGCTGTTTGTTGGCAGGGATATACCCAAATGTCCCATTCATTATGGTAGGTATCATTCAGGGTGGTATGTAAAGTCAATTTTTCGGCATGACTCACATTGTTGAGGCTGATGTTTACTTTACCTAAAGAGTCAACAGTAGCACAGGGTATAGCAGGGGTTGAGATATTTCCTTTTTTTACAGTGTTCCCTTTGCCATCTTTCAGTTCCCAATTCAGTTTTCCGCGTTTTAACGGATGTTCTCCATAATGATAAATTTCCAGTTTTGCTGTGAAAGTTTCATTGTTCATATAAGTACGTTTCGGCATACGTGCTAAAAGAACGGTAGGTGCACAGGATTCGCGGTACTTTTCGGGGCTGACCAATCCTTTGCTTTCCCAAAAGGCATCAAGAATACCGACAAAAGCACTTCCTTGTCCCGGAAAATCTGCAAGTCCCAGCAATTGGAAACCACCCGAATTTGCAGTACGGAGTAATGATTCGTTTACTTCTTTATATTGTAAGACTGTATGAGCACCGGTTGCACGGAAAAAATCATCTGCTTGATGTAGCATTCCATTGCGTGCCAATCTTTCTCTGAATACCTCAAAATTACGAGGAGATACGACTCCGGTATATTTTCCCATTTCTGCAAAATTAGGATACATGCAGCGCTGTCCGGTTTCGTGTGCAATGACAGGGCAGTCAATATCCGATTCTTTTTTACGGTCCCAGTCTGTAGATGGTTTACCTTCGTATACAGTTATCCATCCTTTTTCTGTCACATGCGATACATAATATTGATCGGAAGGGGTGTGCGTACGGGCGGTAGATGCAGAGTAGAGTCGGCGATTGTCATGCTTTTGAGCTTTCTTCACCAAGTCTTCCAAAACATTAAAATTACCTTCGTTTTCATTTCCGTTACACATTAAAATAAAGGAAGGATGGTTTCCATATTCTTCCAATATGGCATACATTTCTTTCTCGAAAAAGTCACGTCGTGCAGGATATTGTCCGACGTCTTTAATCCACATAGGCAATTCTGCTTGCAGGTATATTCCTACTTCATCGGCAGCATGGAAAGCGGCTTCGGGGGGACACCACGAATGAAAACGGATATGATTCATGCCATAATCTTTTACGGTCAGGAAGATACGTTTCCAGTCTTCGATAGTTGTTGACGGATATCCGGTCAAGGGAAAGACACAGCAGTCCAATGCTCCTCTTAAGTGAACATTGCGCCCGTTTATTTGGATATGATGTTTGCCTTGCGTGACTTCTCGCATACCGAAAGTTATATTTTTGCTGTCCTGTTTGTTATCGGCGGTAAGCATTGCTTTTACTTCGTATAGATAAGGAGTAAATTCATTCCATAATTTTATATTTTTACCCATGCTGATTTCTTTAATCAGTTGGTTGCTTCCTTCTTTTAAAGTAATGGGAAAAGATTGTTCACTGACAGTTTTGCCACCTTTTTCGTTGATAACCAGTTGTAATAGTCCATTAGTCGGTTGTCCGGTGGTATTATTTACAGTGATGTCCAATGTTACCGTTCGTGTTTCTATATCTGGATATGCTTTTAAAGCATGTATATTTGTCTTTTCGTATGCCGTTAATTCTATTTTTCCTACTATGCCGTTCCAATTGGTTTGCGTGTATTCTGTAGTTCCATGATTCCATTGATCCATTGGATATTTCAAGCGATTGTCTACACAAATCGTAAGAATATGCATGCCGGGAGTCATTTGCTTGCTCAGTAAAAAACGGTTTGGGACACTAAGGTGTTCTTTGGCACCGATTTCTTTTCCATCTACATAAACAGTTGTTTCCCAATGGCATCTTTCCAAGTTGAGTGTGATTTCTTTGTCTTTCCATTCTTCGGGAATAATCACTTCGCGTTGATACCATGCTTGGCCGCAGTATTCAAATTTACGGGTAAGACGGTCTACATATCGGGCGGTTGTCAACATACCTTTTCCGCCTTCGTCGGTACTGCCCGGCAACATGATAGATTCGGTAAGTTTTGCTTGATAGAGTTCTGAGCCCGGTGTCTTTCCGAATCCCATGGGGTCAGCCTGAAAACGCCATGTTCCCGATAAATCGATTCTTTCTTGTTGTGCAGACAGTAGTTGCGCACAGCACAGCATCATGGCGAATAAGAAACTTTTTTTCATATATAATCTTGATTAAAAGAATTAGATTAAGATATCTTTGTGGATACAAAGAAACACTATTTTCCTTGATTAAAGAATAGATTAAATAAATAACTGAATGGATTATTTTATGATTTAGCCATTTCCCGAGGGGAGAGTCCCATTTGCTGCTTAAATATACGTGAAAAATACTGAGGCGATTGAAAACCACAAAGAAAACAAACCTCTTTGACGGATTTTTCAGTATTCTTTAGCAGTTCGATGGATTTATTGATTCTAATCTGATTCAGATAATCTAAAGGAGAAAGATTCAAGTTCTGTGAGAATAATTTTCTTAAATAACGTTCACTGATACTTGCATATTCGGCTATATCATTGATGTTGATGTCTGTTTGGTAGTTGTGCCGGATATAGCAAACTGCTTTCTTTAACAGCTCATTTGTGCAGATAGACAGATAGGTCTCATGCATATATCTATAGAGAAGAATTAATAATTCTGCATAATACATTACTACCAGGTATCGATAATGCGGTCCTTTATGTTCCATTTCATTGACAATGCGTTGTATAGTTCTCATCACACCTACATTGTTCACTATTTTAATCAATCTGTTTTCTTTAGAAAACAAAAAGGAAGGTGTAGGTATAGGTTCTGTGCCAACTTTGATATTTGAATGAAAAAGAGAAAATATTTCGGGTAAAAATTCTAATTGCATTAATATCGTGCCATTTGCACCGGCTTCAAATTGATGTTCTACATGTGGAGTGATAATCATGATGTCACCTTCATGGAAACTTATGCTTTCATTGTCCAGATGCAATATGCAATTTCCTTTTTTTATATAATTAATCTCAATGCGCATGTGTTTGTGAGGACCATACGTTTCGAAAGGACAGAAGGAGGTAAAACGAAAGACATCTGCCAGACGTTTACTTTTTAAACTTGATGTAATCTGTTCCAATACTTCCCAAAGGGAATATTCCGTTATTTTATTCATAGTATTTCATTTTTGTATAAAACAAAGTTTGTATGGACACTAGAATTTGCCGGTTTTATTCAGTAGAATTCTAGTGTCCTATGTCCCGATATTCGGGTCCTTATTTTGACTAAACCTATTAATAGACAGATTGGGGAGTTTCCTCCTTTTTACCTTTCGAGCTTGGTTTTACTAACGAACAAAGTTCTTCAAATGAAATGGATTTCACGGGAGCAAAAGCATTGGATTTCATATAGTTAATCAAACTATATGACAATTGTTTTTTTTCAGGAAATGTATCCTGATGGTTTAGCAAGTCCATGCTGCATACTATTAATTTCCCATTTAGACAATTAGTTTCAAAAAGAGTCGCTAATCGGCGGTTATTGGCAAAGTTGTCTACACATTCCACTAATGGAGTAATGTGTTGATATATGCTATCGATTACTAAAGTGCGCGATTGGGTTGTCAGACTCCACCATTGCCAGTTGGTATGTCCCTCTGTTGGGAAATGTGCAAAAGCTTTATGAGTAGGATCTAACAACAGTCCCATTGTACCTGCTTGTTTGGGAAAGTGGACAGGACTCCAGAACACCGGAACAAACTTGCCTTGTAAACCTGCACAAAGTTGATAAGGGGGATTGAATAATACTGTTTTACCGGCTGCAAGAGCTTTTTGTGTTTCGGTAAGTTTGTCTGTTACTACAATCTCTTCTTTTTCTATCGTTAAAGTGGCCGGATATACCCATATATTCCAAGTGTTTTTATAACTGGAATTTTCGATGGAAACTCTTAAAGTCAGTCGTTCTGCTTTTTTAACTTCTGATAAAGAACAAGAAATCTTACCGGCTATATTCCCGCCTCCGATTTTTATGTTTGTTAAAGGTATAATACCCTCTTGTAATGGCTGACCGGATGCATTGGTTAATGCCCATTTGATATTCTTATTGTTGATTTCCTTAGAACTATAATTAGCGATTTCAATGTCGGCCGTAAACTGCTCGTTGTTTTTGTATACGGCTTTTGAGAAGCGAGCTAATGGGACCACCGGAGCAGAGAATTGACGAAATTCTTCGGCATTGGCTACGCCTTTGCTTTCCCAAAAAGCATTTAGTAAGCCGACTAATGCAGTTCCTTGGCCGGGAAAATCATGTAAATCTAAAAGTTGAAAACCGCTGATGCCGGGAGTCTTCATGGCACGTTCTATTTCTTCTTTATATAAAATGGCAGCCAAATGACCGGATGCAGACAAATAATCATCTGCCTTTTCTAGAAGATTTTTGTTTTCCAACTCTTGTTTAACTCCTTTGAAATTAAGAGGCTCTAATACACCTGTGTATTTTTCTATTTCTTTTAAATCAGGATACACAGCATACTGTCCTATTTCGTGCGTAATAACCGGAACGGGCATGCTATCTACAGAAGCAGAATAATCTTTATTAAAGTTTGGCATTTCTACATCAAAAACTCCTTGTCCGCGCACCCAACCTTTTTTAGTCCATTGAGTGATAAAGAAATCATCGTGCGGCTCAGGCCAATCGCCATGTCCTTTTTCAAAAGTAAAAGAAGTCGTTGTATACAAATGTCTGGAATCAAGGGCTTTTACCGAATCCAATAAACCTCCCAAAAATTCAAAGTCCGGTTGCAATTCATTTCCAAGGCTCAAAAAGCAGAAAGAGGGATGGTTACCATATTCCGATAAAATTCGTTTTGCCTCATTATATAAGAATTGATTCATTTCAGGATTTTCACCTACGGTCAAAGACCAAAGTGGTAATTCCACCTGCAAATAAAAACCGAGTGAATCCGCTACTTCAAATGCTGCTTTAGGAGGGCACCAAGAGTGAAACCGAAGGTGGTTCAGCCCCCATTCTTTAGCGGAACGGAAGACTTTTAACCATCCTTCTTTAGTGGTTGGGGGGTAACCTGTTAATGGGAAAATGCAACATTCCAATGTACCACGAAGGAACACTTTTTTACCATTGACTAATAAATCGGCTCCGTTACGGCTAATTTGGCGCATTCCGAATTCAATTTTCTCTTGCGCCAGACTCTCTTTGGTTTTCATCTTTATTTCCAGCTCATACATTATCGGAGTAAATTCACTCCAAAGCCGTACGTCCTCGCCCATGGGACAAACAAAGTCCAGCATTGTTTCGTCTGCCGAAAGGTCCATTTGCTGTTCTATTTCCGTAACAGATTTGCCTGTGTTTTTCTCTTTTACATGAACAGTCAATGTCCCCGAAGCTTTATTCCCTGTGTTTTGTAGTTTCCCTTTTACACGGATTTCCCGGGTTTGAATATCGGGATATATCTGTATATCTTTCATAAAGACAGCATCTTTCGCCCGCAAAGAGATTTCTCCCAAAATGCCATTCCACATGATTTGTGTTTCATTGGTATATGCATGTGCCATATCACCGGCAGTGATGTCGTATTTTTTTCTGTTATCTACTCGAATGGCTATCCGATGTTTCCCCGGTGACAGATATTCTGTTAGGTCAAAGTAATGGGGGCTTATCAAGCTTTCTTGCTCTCCATCTACTTCTTTACCGTCTATCCATACATTTGTTTGCCAAATAACACGCTCCAACTTCAGTTCTATGTTCTTTCCCTCCCAATCTGAAGGAACGGATATTTCACGTATGTACCAAGCCGGTCCTATATAACTGTGTTTGCGAGTGAGATGCAATATTTGAGGTTTGCTTATTGAGGGTAATAACCGATTGGGGATACCGTATCCTGCATCATCCATCGTTCCGGGCAATTTTATTTTGTCGGGAAAAGATTGGGTATACCAATGTTTTGAAATACCTATATCCATACTGTCTATGGCAAATTCCCATTCTCCGGCTAAAGAAAGAATTGACGTACTTTCTTTACATCCTGTCAAAAAGACCATGCCTAAAATAGCAAGTAATAATTGATTTAATAACTTCATATTGTATTTGTCTTATGGTATTATATCCAAATTTGGAAATTAGGATTTATTTCTTTTATATAACTGAAGCACTTGTCGGCTTTCTCTTTATTACCTAGTCCTAAATGCCCCAGCCCCATGAGATAGTGGCAATGGATTCGATTTTTCTTATTCATGTCGTCTTCCCAAATCTGTAAATCAGGTAAAGACACAGCAAAGTAATCCATTACAAAAGTATCATATAAATGTTTTTCACCGTAGGAAATTAGGGAATTAAATCTTCCGCGTGCCTCCGCTTCTTTTCCTACTTTCCGTAAAGCTAAACCTTGATAATAGATTTTATCGGGCTTTTGGTCATTGTAGTACATGGCAGCTGTGGGTTGTCCATTGCCCGAAGCAGCTTTTGTGAATGAGGAATGTGCTTCATCATGATTACCCATTGCTTCCAAAATGCATCCTTTATAATAAAGGAAATCATTTTCTTGTGCACCATACAGTTTTCCTTCTCCCAAATGATGAGGGTAGACAAAACATTCTTCAATCAAGGCAAGTGCATGCTCGTATTCTCCTGCCTTTAGAGATTTCTTTGCTAATTGTATACGTGCATATTGATATTGGGCAGGTACTTTACCTTCTCCTCCTTCCCAAGGATGGAATTGGCGTTGGTCAATGAGTTGCATGGCTTGTTCGTATTCTCCGGTCAGATTAAGCAATGTAGCATATTCCAAATAGAGATCATCGCGAGTAGCTATTATTTCTTTATGTTTGTTTAATAGATGCAAACGTTCTTTCGGGGAATAATCCATGCGTTTATATAATTGATCCAATTCCATTAAGATGCGTGCGTCTGTTTCATCAAGCATAAATGCCTGTTCAAGTAATTGTACTGCTTCTTTTTTCTTTCCAAGTTTGTTGAAATAAGCTAATGAAAGATTTCGTAATACGGTAGGGAAGCCGTTGTCCATTTCTTTAGAATGTTCCCATGCATCGACAGCTTCCTGGTATTGACGTTTATCATACCATATATTACCTAATAGATAAAAAGCTTTCGGTGCATGTATCGGTAAATTGGTTACGCACTGAAGAGCTAAAATCGCTTCCAAACTATTGGGGAAATATTCATCTAACGGACTGTTTTCTGCTTGACTTACTACACAGACAGCTTCGTCTTGTTGATTCATTCTACATAGGAACCACGCTTTATAATATAACAGCATTGTTGAAGGAGCCGATATATTGGTTAATGCTGCATTTACCACAGCCAATGCATCTTCCCAGTTGCCGGCTTGGGCGTAGTCTGTAGCTAGTTCTTCATAATTACGTGATTCATCACGCATTAATATTCTTAAACTTGATGGCATTTCTTTTTCACCGGACTGAAGCCATGCTTCAAAACGACATCCAAAGTTGAATTTATCTATATTGAGTGACTCTTTAATCAGTTCTATGGCTTCTTTTTCTCGTCCCAATTTACGAAGAATCATTGCTTTTAAATGACGTCCGCGATGATTATGCCAGTTACGAACTAAAGACTGATTAATTTCGTACAATGCATTATCCCACTCATTATGTGCAGCCGATAATTGGGCCAAAGAGTAATAACCTGAATCTTGCCAAGCAGCGTTCCAGCATGCTTTATAGAACGCATCGTATGCTTCAACAGTTTTATCTTGGTATTTTAATACAAGACCTAAATTATAATAAGGTTCTCCGTCGTAGGGATTTGGATTACGTTCTGTCAGAGTGTTAATAGCCTTGCGTAAATAAAGTTCGGCTTTCTTGAATTGTCCTTTACGGAATAGCCATAATCCCATAGCGTTGTTATTGCGTATATCGCTGTTGTCTCTACGTAGGGCTTCTAAATAATAATCAGTTGGATTGTAAGTAGCATGTCTGTATTGCTCCAAATGTAATCCTGTCAGGTAAAGCTGTTCTGTAGAGCGTACTTCTGAAGGAGGCAATGCAGGTTTTGCAGGTTCAGGAATTGGTTTGATTTCAGTTGATTCAGCCTTCCATGAAAGTAGTAACTTGCCGGTTGAACAATAAATATAAACCTCTGCTTCATCAGGCGATATATTTTTAATGGTATGAGTAAATACCGCTTCTGGAGTCAAATCTGTAATATTTTCCCAAATGATATCTTCTTGGCGTTTAATCACAATTCGTAAACCTTTCTGTGCGGATGTAGCAAATAGTTTGAGTATTGCATTCTTTGTGTCTTCAGTTTCTATATTCATTAGTAAATCAGAAGTGGCATTCTTTACTACCCCTAATTCACGATAAGGAATAAAATATTGAGTGAAAATTTTTTCCTCATAAGGTTGCAACCAAGTAAAGTCTGGTTGATTGTCGGTATAAACTCCGGTCATTAATTCGATATATGGCCCATCTGTGTCTGTCAGATTACGATCCCAGGCTTGTCCGAAATCTCCATTTCCCCAAGTCCATTGTTTTTTCCCGGGAGAGATGTGATGGTTGGCTACGTGTAATACTCCTGCTTGAGTATCGTTTTCATAACCGCCTACAAAGTTGTATTTTGAGCGGATAGCCATATATGAAGTGGGTACCGGTATATTTTTATAACGTGAGATGTCTACACCTGCTGAATAATCCATTTTATAATAAATGCCGGTAGCGATAGGATATTTTGATACATCTCGTTTACCGTGATCAAATACAGCATTGACATCGGCAGGGAAAACCGATTGATAGGCTTCATTGACAGCGACGGCCGGGTTGGCCCACCATAGGAAGGTCTGTGGAACAGGAGTCGGATTATATAGTTTTCCTTGAATTTCAAGTACAGCTTTGCCGGGACGTAGGGTAAAACCAGCCATACCTTTCTGATGGAACATCCGTTCGCGTTCGCTCACCCATACGGTAGCACTTCCGTCTGCATTTTCTTCAATTGTAAAATCTACAGGTAGATAAGTGCTGGGTCGGTGATGCTGAGGCCAATTGAATTCAATACCGCCGGAAATCCAAGGCCCGGTCAGTCCTACCAAAGCAGGTTTTATAACATGGTTGTAATAAATAAAATGGCGTTTCTTTATTTTATCATAAGCCATTTGTACACGTCCGCCCAATTCAGGAAGAATCATAACCTTGATATACTCATTCTCCAGATAAACAGCATGATAGGTTTCTTCTTGACAAGTATCTGAAATCTTTTCTATGACAGGATAAGGATAAACCACCCCACTACTTCCTTGATAAACTCTATTTTCAAAAAACATCGGATTCTTTTCCGGTTTGCCAATACCATAGGTAGGAAGCAGAATATCTTCTTCCCAAACATTTACTTTTATATCCATATCAGTTTTATTTTTTTGTTATTTCTTTTTCTATATCTTCCAAACTTTTCCCTTTTGTTTCCGGTAGTCGGGCACGAATAAAAAAGAAGCCCGTTAAGCATATGCCACCATATAACCAAAACGTTCCGGCTGCCTGTAATGATTCATTTAATAGGGGAAAACTGTAGGTGAGTATGAAGCTGGCTATCCATAAGAAGAGGGTAGAGATAGCCATAGCTGTTCCACGAATCTGTTGTGGAAATATTTCGGATAATACTACCCATACAATGGGGGCTAATGACATGGCATAACAGGCAATTGCCATCATTACCAGTATTAACATTATCCAACCACTCATTCCTGCAAAGTAACAACATCCCATCAGCAGATAGATAACAGCAAGTCCTGCCGAGCCGATTAACATTAATGTCCTTCTGCCCCAATGGTCAACAGTATAAATGGCAACAAAAGTAAAGATTACGTTAGTTACTCCCGTTATTACAATATTCATCAAGACATCTGATACTTCATAACCGGCAGCCGAAAAGACTTCGTGGGCATAATTGAATATAACATTGATGCCACACCACTGTTGGAAAACAGCCAAAACAATTCCCAGTATTAATACCCGCCGTACACCTGGTTGTGATAATGCTCTCCAATCGTATTTTTCTTTCACCTCTTTGGCGGCTAACCAACGTGGACTTTCAGGGATAATGAAAGCTAATATAAAAAATAAGGCAGCCGGTAATGCTTCTGCCCAGAACATCCATCGCCACGCCTGTTCTATTCCTTCCGCAGGAAGTTGTGAGGTTCCTTCTGTAAATAGGTTTGCTATCATCCAATTGGCAAGTTGTGCAGATAATATACCTAATACAATAGTCAGTTGGTTTAAAGATACCAGTTTTCCACGTATCTCAGTCGGTGATACCTCAGCTATATATATGGGGGAAACATTGGAAGCAATTCCTATACCCAGTCCACCTACAATACGATAGAATATGAACCAGGAAAAATTATCGACAGCTCCTGTACCGACAGCAGACAGCAAAAATAATAGAGCGGATAATATTAATAGTTTTTTGCGACCATATTTATCACTCCAACTACCGGAGAAGCCTGCTCCGACTAAACATCCTAGTAAGGCGCTACTCATTGCCCAACCGCGTAAAGCTGCTGAATCTTCGATAGCGAAGAATGGTTCATAAAAAATTTTGGCTCCGCCAATTACTACCCAATCATAACCAAACAGGTAGCCACCCATAGCAGAAATAAAGCAGATAAATAGTAAATTCTTTGAATTAATGTTTTTCATTGTGTATTATTATATAAATCATACTGCAAAGGAATTGTATTTTTCTGGAATAGGGAATAGATAAATTATTGAATTGGATGGATAATCTTATGATAATAACTTTGCTGCCTGTATAAAAATCACTATCTTTGTTACTGTTAACTATAACTTCTACAGCAATGATTAAACGCAAAGATGGATTTTCGGGTGAAAGAGCTTTAGTACTTCCTGCATCAATTATACATACGATGGAAAATAATCCTTTAGCCAATGCGCTGCATATTACGGACATAGGATACTATCCACGGGCAGAACATCATTTTAGAAAACGGGAAACTCCCATCTCTCAATACGTATTTATTTATTGTGTGGAGGGGAGAGGATGGTTTAGCGTGAATGATGAACGTTATGAAATAAAGAGTAATCAATGCTTTATTTTACCTGCGAATGTACCTCATAGTTACGGAGCCGATGACACAGATCCATGGACAATTTATTGGATACATTTTAAAGGAGACTTAGCAGAATATTATGCTTTACGTTTATTGACCCCTATTGATATCAAACCTACTATTTACTCACGTATTAATGGACGTTTGAATTTGTTTGAAGAAATATATCATACTTTGGAATTGGGATATAGTAAAGAAAATCTGTTGTATTCTTGTTCGGCTTTCCATCATTTTCTTGGTACCATTTGCTATTTGCAAGAATATAGAAATGCTACAGTCAATGATATTTCAAATGATTTAGTAGATGCGGCTATTCATTTTATGAAAGAGAATATAGGAAAAAAACTCAGTATCTCTGAAATAGCCGAGCATACGGGATATTCTGTTTCTCATTTTTCTACCATTTTTAATCACCGTACAGGACATTCGCCTGTCAATTACTTCAATTTGTTAAAGATACAACATGCTTGTTATCTGATAGACTGTACAGATATCAAGATAAATCAAGTTTGCCATAAAATAGGAATAGAGGATTGCTATTATTTTTCCCGTTTGTTTTCTAAGATAATGGGAATGTCTCCCAGCAAGTATAGAAAACATAAGAAAGGATGAAATAAGACCTTATTTGGTGAATATTTACTTCATAATACTTCCTGCAAATAGGCTTTTACCTTGTCGATTGAATATTTTTACTGTATAAAAGCCATTGGGCAATGATACTAAAGATAGTTTATGAACATAACCGGTTTTCCATATTTCTTCGTTGGTCATATTATAGATGATAATAGTTTGTGCATCCTTTATTTCCGGCAGGTAAAGCATATTTCCTTTATTTAATAAAGGTATATCCATATCCGAAACCGTATTCAGAGTTAATGGAGCGCTTTCATTGCCAAAGCGGTCAGCGGCAGTGACGGCAAAGTATCGTTTTTGTAACCAAGGGAGCTTGGCTGTATATTCATACTCATTGGCAATGAGATGGGTAGCTATTAAATTTTGAGGTTGCTTAATGTCAACAGGATATGTATCGGAACCGTATAAATGGTATACAACAGATTGATTGCTGTTATCGGCTGATGCTTGCCAACTCATGCGAAGTTTGCCGTTCGCTATTTGTTGCACCGAAGGATGGGATGGAACAGAAGGTGGAATACTATCTGACCATGTCATAGGAGGGATCAATGCCGGGTAAGTATAAAAGTTTTCTTCCAGTTCGTCTAATACTCCTTTTGTGTTATCAAGTAAAAAGCGATTGCGAAAATAGGCTTGTCCGTTTAGCTTTATCTGACGGGTGAAATGGATTTGACGAACTATTTCGTCCAATGGCCAATCTTGTTCACGAGGGGAGAGGAAATAAATTCCCAGTCCGGGAATAATCCAACGTTTGCCGTCGTTCTCTTTCCAGTCCAAAGCAAAGGGATAGAAATTGTTTCCTTGGAAATACATCATTGGGAACAAGGCATCATGGATTCCTTCTTTTAACCATCTTTGTGCATCTTGATAGACTACATGATAAGCATTCCAGCCGCGAGAGGGATAACGGTTAGTGTCGCGATATTTGCCAATGGGCGAACTACTCACTTTTACCCATGGCTTGATAGACTTGATATCAGTATAAAGGCGGCGTACAATGTCGGTAATGTTATCCCGACGCCATTGTTTCAGCTCCTTTCCTTTTCCGTATCTGCGGTAGGTGTCTTTATCAGGAAATTTATCTGCCTGTTCGGGATAGCGGATATAGTCGAAATGGATACCATCTATGTCATATTGTGAAGTGATTTCTTTCACAATGCGAGAGAGGTATTCTTTTGTTTCAGGATTGCCCGGATCCAGATACCAGTTACCTTTATATAGTTTGCATATTTTTCTATTCCTTTGTACGATGGAGTTTCGTCCCAACAGCTTCACTTGCCGAGTGTTTCCGGCCGGGATAGTCACTATCCAAGCGTGCAATTCCATGCCTCGTTTGTGACATTCTTCAATAGCAAAAGCCAATGGGTCATATCCCGGATTACGTCCGGTATATCCCGTCAGCGATTCGGCAAAGGTCTCAATGGAGGACGGATATATCATATCCCCACGCAGGCGGGTTTGCAATAATACTGTATTGAAATTCGCAGCTTTCAAACGGTCGAGTATATCACATAATTCTTTTTTCTGGCGTTGAATTCCTGTTGCGCTTCCGGCTTTGGTACGCGGCCAGTCCATTCCGCCCAAGGTCGTGAGCCAAGTGGCGCGAATTTCGTATTTGGGCTGTGATATAACAGGTAAAGATCTTAGTATTATTAGTAATAAAGTTAGAAATAGTGTTCGCATTCGCTTTAATTTTATTGCAAAGATAAGAAGTAATCATTTAAATCGTTATTTTTGCAATAATAAAACAATTAAATAGAGTATATGATAACCTTTATTATTGCATTATTGGTTCTTATAGGAGGATATTTTTTATATGGAAGCTATGTGGAGCATCTGTTTAGTCCTGATAAAAATAAAAAAACACCGGCTCTGACTATGGAGGATGGCGTAGACTTTATTCCCCTTCCCACTTGGAAGATTTTCATGATTCAGTTTCTTAATATTGCAGGTTTGGGTCCTATCTTCGGTGCCATTATGGGAGCAAAATTCGGTACGGCCTCTTATCTATGGATTGTATTGGGAACTATTTTTGCCGGTGCTGTACACGATTATTTATCAGGAATGCTTTCTTTAAGGCATAACGGTGAGAGTCTTCCTGAAATAATCGGCCGTTATCTGGGACTTCCTACCAAACAGTTGATGCGTGGCTTTACTGTGGTTCTGATGATATTGGTCGGGGCTGTGTTTGTTGCCGGACCTGCCGGTTTGTTGGCCAAGCTAACACCCGATTATATGGACGTAACCTTTTGGATTATTATTGTTTTCATTTATTATATGTTGGCTACCCTGCTGCCGGTAGATAAGATTATTGGCAAGATTTATCCATTGTTTGCCATTGCTTTGTTGTTTATGGCAGTTGGAATATTAGCTATGTTGATATGGCACCATCCGGCTCTGCCCGAAATAACAGATGGTATACAAAATACTCATCCTGCCGGTTTGCCTATTTTTCCTATCATGTTTGTGTCTATTGCTTGTGGTGCCATTAGTGGTTTCCATGCTACACAGTCACCTTTGATGGCACGTTGCATGAAGAATGAAAAGTATGGTCGTCCAATCTTTTACGGAGCAATGGTGACAGAAGGTATTGTGGCATTGATATGGGCAGCGGCTGCCACTTATTTCTTTCATCAGAATGGAATGGAAGAAAGTAATGCTTCAATAATAGTAGATCGTATAACAAAAGAATGGTTAGGAACCATTGGCGGATTGCTGGCTGTGCTGGGGGTGATTGCAGCGCCTATCACTAGTGGAGATACCGCATTGCGTTCAGCTCGGTTGATTGTTGCCGACTTTATGCATTTGGAACAAAAAAGTATAACAAGACGTTTATTGATTTGTATTCCTATCTTTGCTGTGACTATTGGTATTTTGCTATATAGTCAGCGCGATGCGGCAGGATTTGATATGATTTGGCGTTATTTTGCATGGTGTAATCAAACATTGTCTGTCTTTACTCTATGGGCGATAACTGTATATTTGGTGCGCATGAAAAAGAATTATTATGTCACACTGTTGCCGGCTTTGTTTATGACAGCTGTTTGTTCTACTTATATTTGCATTGCGCCCGAAGGATTGGCTCTTTCCGGCTATATCTCTTATGTGTTGGGAGGAATATGTACGCTGGTTGCAGTTATAGGATTTATAACTTGGTATAAAAAACAAAATAGTATAGTATATGAGGAAATATAAGAAATCAACCTGGTTGCCTGTGGCTTTATTTATTTACACCACGATAATGGCTGTTTATTTTATTCCGCGGAATACGGAGATTGGTAATGCAGAAAAATATGTCACTATAGGGGTATCCTATCTTATTATTGCTTTGCTTTGGATTGTTCTTCGTAAGCAGGAGAAACGCAGAGAACAGGAAGGTCAGAATATGGAGAACAAAAAATAGAATATTTACTTAAACGACAATTGTATGAAGAAATTTTTAGTCAGCTTGGTGATGTTGGTAGTAACAACATTGGGTGCACATGCACAATTTGAAAAGGATGTTTGGTATGTGAATGCCTCACTGACAGGACTTGACCTCTCTCATAGTAAGTATGAAGGAACCAACTTTGGTTTTACATTGGGAGGTGGTGCTTTTGTAGCCGATAACTTTGCAGTATTGTTAAACTTTAAAGGACAGTATGTGGAACATGGAACAGATGAGACTAGTATTGGCGCGCAGGGACGCTATTATTTATCCAGCTGTGGAGTATACGGTGGACTTGGAATGGCTTACAAACATCTTTCTAGTGGGGATTATAAGAAAAATCTTGTTTGCCTGACACCGGAAGTGGGCTATGCATTCTTTTTAGGACGAAATCTGACAGTAGAACCTGCTGTATATTATGATTTGAGTTTTAATCATACTTCTGAATACAGCAAATTGGGATTCAAAATAGGATTCGGTCTTTATTTTTAGTAGTATACAAGGTATGAAGTAAAAAAATACGGTAGGGATGGGGTTTAAACCTTCCCTACCGTAAATGATAAATTCTCAGAGCTTGTTTCTCTTTTTTCTTTATTTAGTGGGCATATAAATGAGTGAACGGAATCTCTTTACCATCATTTCCACTAACTTTCATTTTCAGTTGACCGCCGTTTTGATCAAAGTAACGAATTTCAATCGGGTGATATCCTTTAGCTAAAGCTTTTTGGCCTACTACTTCACGAGGACCATGAGGACCGTCATTATCAATTACTTGTTCGCCATCAATCACTAACGTACTGCCATCATCCGACAAGAGTGCAAAAGTATAAATATCATCCTGAGGAGCATTAATGTAACCTTTGATAATCAAACCGATATTACCTTTTACTTTCTTGGGAATCATTACATCTTCAATAGAATAATTTCCATTTACCGGTGCCTTTTCAATTTCGGTACATTTATTACCTTTGAACTCATGCCAAGTAGCTTTCAATCCGGGATTGGATGGTGCAGCTGTAACGGCCGGAGTATATTCGCTCTTGATAAAACGAGTGGTGGTGATATCTCCCGGTTTACCGTTCGGGCGGAATGTGCGGAATGTGAAATCAGTTGTTTCAGTTACTTTTACCGGACCGTCATATTTAGGCGACTGCAAAGTGGGAACAGAACCGTCTGTGGTATAGTGTATTTCAGCACTTGGGTCGAGACAGGTGATGTTGACAATACCTTCACCGATAAAGGCATTTGTCTTGTTAAAACCCTCCAAATCAGGAATACGGTAATTGATATTCATAATGTTGAGGCGTTCAAATTGGTTGGCAAGACGCCGGGCAAATGCATTCCAGTCTTTCTGTGAAGGATTGCTCCAACCCAATTCGGCGATAGCCAACAGACGAGGAATTGCCATATATTGCATACGTTCACGTGAAGGAATCCATTCGCACCAAACATTACCTTGCACACCTAATACTAACGGTTGCATTTCAGCGTTTTGAATTTCGCTCATCGGATCATAATTATAAATATTGGCTACTGAATTCTTATCTTCCTGATAGTCTAGATAGAACTGTCCGTTAGGAGTGAAAATGATAGGATTTCCTTGTCCTGTTGTTTTAGAAGGAGCATTCTTAGCCCAACTGCGCCACCACATGACAGTTGCTGTTTTTGAAAGTCCGCCTTCGATAATTTCATCCCAACCGATCATTTCTTTTCCTTTATCGTTAAAGAATTTTTCCATATCATGAATGAACCATGATTGTAGTTCTTCTTCAGTCTTCAGCTTATTGTCACGCATACGTTTTTGACAGTCGGGACATTTCTTCCAGTTGGTTTTTTCTACTTCATCACCACCGATATGTACATATTTGTAAGGGAAGAGTTCGATGAGTTCGCTATATACATTCTTGCAAAATTCTATTGCCGAGTCTTTTCCGGGACAAACGGGAGAGGAGAAGGTGGTTCCCCAACCGGTTTCATCGAAACAAGATACCCCTTCATAATTGCTTATGGCAGCCAGCATATGTCCCGGCATATCTATTTCGGGAACAATGTCAATACCACGTACTTTAGCGTATGCAATCACCTCTTTGATATCTTCCTGGGTATAATAACCGCCATACAGTGTATCACCTTCTACAATGCGAATCTTGCTTTCGGGAATAGCCATGTCAGGATTATCGTTCACCTTTGATTGGCGGATGCATTCTTTGTCATGAGAATTGAATTTGCGCCAAGCACCTTTTTCGGTCAGCAAAGGATATTTCTTTATTTCGATACGCCAACCCTGGTCGTCGGTGAGATGCCAGTGGAACTTATTCATCTTATAAAGTGCCATTACATCCAACAGTTCTTTTACTTCATCTTTGGAATAGAAATGGCGTGAAACATCCAGCATGATGCCTCGCCAGGCAAAGTGGGGGGCATCATTGATTCCCACACTCGGAATAGCCCAATCTACACCGTCCACTATTTGTTTGGATTCAATTTGAGGAGGGAATAATTGGCGTAAAGATTCAATTCCGGCAATAACTCCACCATAAGAGTTTCCTTTTATATTGATTTTCTTAGTGTCGGTTTTTAATTGGTATGCACCCTCTTTGCCTTCAACTTCCCCCAATGAGAGGGTGATGGTTCCTTCTCCGTCTTGTACTTTTATGTTATATCCGGTGGAAGGAGAAAGTATTCCTGCCAGATATTCTGCAGCCGGAGCCAGCCGGGAATCAGTGATGCCGATGGTGCAACTTTTAGGAAGAATGAATGCGCTGCTGTCTTGTTGAACATTGTTCGGCAGCGGGACGATAGAAACGTCTCTGACAGAGGGAGGAGTGGAAGTACAAGCACCCAACAGCAATGAGCTCGTCACGGTGCAAGCAGCAATCCATTTTTTATAAGTCTGCTTAATCATAAGATAAATTTTTAGGTAGTTAATATATTAGTATTGGAATGTCACTAGAACACCTTTATGGTCTGTCGGCCATACATTCTGCGGTTCGATGAATTTATCTTTTGAAGTTTCCTGTACACGCTGAGAACGTACAATAGAACCTTTAGGACCAAAGATTGCTGCATCTTTCACGGTCAGCCCTTTTTCGGGATAGAACCAAATATAGTCGATACGGTCGCGTTCATCGGCTTTGGGTGCCCAAGTGATTTTTTCGGCAGGTTTGGCCGGATTGTCAGAAGGATAAGTAAAGCCGGGATAGTCAAGCACATTGGGATAGAAAGAACGGTAAGCATCAACGAAACCGGCTTCATCCAGCAAGACGGGCACTGTCCAAGGAATTACTAATCCGTGGTGGTCGTAAAGGTTCTTGGTTTCTTCTGTCCAATCCTGGTGCGAGGGTTCATTGAAATCACCACCCAAAATAATGGTATATCCGGCTTCCCGGTCTTTCTTTGCCTGCTCGATAAACATCTTGATGGCATCATCACGTTGTGACGCGACATTTCTTTCCAGAACTTCTTCAACTGTAGTGGGAATAGGAATTTCTTCCCAAGTAGAACCGTCATATCCACGTACATTATAATATGCATCATCCAGATAATCCAGATGAGAGGTATAAACGGCCATTTTCTTTCCATTCATGTCGGTTGTCAAACGGTAAATACTTCCGTGGTCACCGTTTTCGGGGAAGACAGTCAGTGAGTCGGTAATCGGATAGCGGCTAAGTAAACCGGTATCGTATGTATAGAAGGAATAATAAGTTTCTCCTTTTTCTTTCAGCGACCGGGTGAGGCGTGCTGTAAAATTGGTGTTATTATAATTACGCACTTCACTGAGGGTTACAAAATCGGGGCGAAGACGAATAATTTCATCGACAATAGCCTCATAACCGCCGGGAACCATGGTCCCTTCTTGCCAGATATTCCATTGCAAAACGGTAAATTCCTTTTTTTCCTGTGTGCATCCTGTGAGAACAAGCCATAGGAACATGGATAAATAAAGTAGTTTTTTCATTGTTTATTTATTTAAGATTATAAATATTTCTCTTTTAAGAACTGTCCGGTATAAGAGGCTGCACATTGGGCTATTTCTTCCGGTGTGCCGGCAACGACCAGATTACCACCCATTTTTCCACCTTCCGGTCCAAGGTCGATGACATAATCGGCGCATTTTATTACGTCCAGATTATGTTCGATGATAACGATGGTATGCCCTCTGCTGATAAGCGCGTCAAAAGCTTCCAACAACTTCTTGATATCATGGAAATGCAAACCGGTAGTGGGTTCGTCAAAGACAAAAATAGTAGGCTGTGTCTTTTCCACACTTAGGAAATAGGCCAGTTTCACACGTTGGTTCTCACCACCGGACAGTGTAGACGAAGATTGTCCCAATTTAATATATCCCAATCCCACGTCTTGCAGCGGAGTGAGTTTCTTCACAATCTTTTTTTGTCCGTGTTCGGTAAAGAATTCTATAGCTTGATTCACGGTCATTTCCAGTATATCATATATATTCTTATCTTGGAATTTCACTTCCAAAGTATCGCTTTTAAAGCGTTTGCCGTGACAAGATTCACATTCCAGCACCAAGTCGGCCATAAACTGCATCTCCACCGTAACCGTTCCGTCGCCTTTGCATTCTTCACAACGTCCTCCTTCGGTGTTGAATGAAAAGTATCCGGCTGTGTAACCCATTTGTTTGGCCAAGGGTTGCTCTGCGTAAAGTTTACGGATTTCGTCGTATGCTTTTACATAAGTCACCGGGTTGCTGCGTGATGACTTCCCGATTGGATTTTGATCGACAAACTCAATGTCCTTAACCATCTGTATGTCACCGCTGATAGAAACGAATTCTCCCGGTCGCTCACTGCTTTCACTGTATTCCCGTTTCAGCGCTTTATAGAAAACATCACGCACCAATGTGCTCTTTCCCGAACCGCTGACACCTGTAACTACTGTCATTATATTTAGAGGGAAACGTACATCCACTCCTTTCAGATTGTTTTCTCTGGCTCCTTTTATTTCGATATAATTATTCCAGGGGCGGTGTGATTGGGGTATTTCGATGGTTTCTTCTCCAAGTAAATAACGAACCGTATAGCTGTTACTGTTTTTTTTCAAGTCTTTCATGTCTCCCTGATAGACGATTTCCCCTCCCAAGCGTCCGGCTTTGGGACCGATGTCTATAATGTAGTCGGCGGCACGGATGATTTCCTCATCATGCTCTACCACTACGACGGTATTTCCCAGTTCTTGTAATTGGCGTAATACTTTAATAAGGCGTTCGGTATCGCGACTATGAAGTCCGATACTTGGTTCATCCAATATATAAAGCGATCCTACAAGGCTGCTTCCCAGGGAAGTTGCCAAGTTGATACGTTGGCTTTCACCACCCGACAATGTATTGCTAAGGCGGTTTAATGTGAGGTAGCCTAAACCGACATCCATCAGGAAGTTGATTCGGTTATTAATCTCTGTCAGTATACGTTTGGCTATAGCAGTATCGTGTGTATCCAATTCTAATGTGCGGAAGAATTCCTTTAGGTCATGAATGGGTAAATCTACCAATTCGGATATAGAGCGTCCGCCTACTTTTACATATCCGGCTTCTTTTTTCAGTCTGGTTCCGTGGCACATGGGGCAAAGAGTCTTTCCGCGGTAACGTGCCAACATCACACGATACTGAATTTTATATTGATTCTCTTCCAGCATTTTAAAGAATGAGTCTATGCAGGCTTTCTCTTTTGGACCATGCCACAAGTAGTCTTTCTGCTCTTGCGTCAGTTCATAATAAGGAGTAAAGATGGGGAAATCGTGTTTCGGGGCTTCACGGATGAATTCTTTCAGCCATTCGCCCATCTTTTCGCCACGCCAACAAATCACAGCTCCGTCATATACACTCAGAGCGCGATTGGGGATGACAAGATGTTCATCTATTCCGATTACCTTGCCGAAACCTTCGCAATTGGGGCAGGCACCAATGGGGGAGTTGAAAGAAAACATTTGGTCGTTGGGTTCCTCAAAGGTAATACCGTCTGCTTCAAACTTCGTGCTGAAGGAAAAAAGTTGTGTGCTGCCGTCCGATGAATAAAAGCGGAGCATGCAGGCTCCGTCACCTTCATACATGGCTGTTTCGGCCGAGTCGGTCAGTCGGCTGATGCTGTCTTTGCTGTCATCGGCCGTCATACGGTCTATCAGTAAGTAGATATTTTGTTTTTTTCCTTCGGCCGGCACTTGTTGCAGGAAGTCCTCGATACGCATAACCTCGCGGTTCACTTCCACACGCGTAAATCCCTGTTTTAAGTCAATGTCCAGTTGTTCGGCAATGCTGCGTCCTTCGCGTGGCAGTAGTGGAGCGAGCACGGTATATTTAGTCCCTTTGGGAAAAGAAAGCATACAATTCACGATGTCTTCCGCACTGTGTTTCTTCACCAATTGTCCGCTGATGGGGGAGTATGTTTTCCCCACACGTGCGTACAGCAATCGCAGATATTCATATATTTCGGTCGAGGTTCCTACGGTGGAACGCGGGTTGCGACTGTTTACTTTCTGTTCGATGGCAATGGCAGGAGGAATTCCTTTGATAAAATCACATTCCGGTTTGCTCATTCTGCCCAAAAACTGGCGGGCGTAAGATGATAAGCTTTCCACATAGCGACGCTGGCCTTCGGCGTATAACGTGTCAAAAGCTAATGATGATTTTCCGGAACCGGATAAGCCTGTAATGACTACCAGTTTATTGCGGGGAATATCCACATCAATGTTTTTGAGGTTGTTGACCTTGGCTCCTTTGATAGATATATAATTACTTTCAGACATTCTTTTTTGCATTTAGTTGAATATGCAAAGATAGTCAATCCTGCTCGGATACGTTTCATTCCGTAGGGTGAAAAAATGTTGTTCTATAGAAATTTTTCAGTAGTTTTCTTCTGACGGGTGTTTTGGGTAATTAGGTCACTTCTCCAAAAGATTATGATGAAACCTGTGGCAACAGTGCTGAACTGGCTGATGTAGTCTCTTATTTGCCGGTTCTTGACTCTTGTTTAAACTTTAGTTCAAGCTGTTTTTATCATGTTGTGGATGCTGTAGGTCTGGTGTTTATTTAGGAATACGTAAGATGTTGTAAATTTACAGAATTAAAATTATCCTCCAAGAGTTCGTATTGATTTATTTGAAGATAGAGGCATGAAATCTTTATTTTGCTTGTCGTTATCTCGCTGTTTCATATTTTATCTTTATCTTTGTCTGCGAAAACTATTAAAATAGCGAAGACTTAAAATGAGAGCAAAAACGATTTTTCTTTTATTGATAACGCTCCTTCTGACATCGGCGGTCAATGCCAGGTCACGTTATCCTAAGCGTGAATTTCGGGGTGCATGGATTCAATGTGTAAATGGGCAGTTTCAAGGAATGCCTGCAGAGAAGATGCAGCAGTTATTAATCAGACAACTGAACAGCTTACAAGAAGCTGGTATTAATGCTATTATTTTTCAGGTGCGTGCTGAAGCAGATGCCTTGTATAAATCATCTTACGAGCCGTGGAGCCGCTTCCTTACCGGGGTGCAGGGCAGGGTACCGTCACCTTATTGGGACCCTATGCAGTTTATGATAGATGAATGTCATAAGCGTGGAATGGAGTTTCATGCCTGGATAAATCCTTATCGTGCCAAAACAAAGGGAACGGTAGCCTTGTCGCCCATTCATCCTTACAACAGGAACCCTGAACGTTTTGTGACTTATGCCGGACAATTGTATTTTGATCCGGCATTACCTGAGAATCGTAAATATATTTGTAAGATTGTACGCGATATTGTTACCCGTTATGATGTGGATGCCATTCACATGGATGATTATTTTTATCCTTATCCTAATCCGGGAGAGGATTTCCCCGACAATATCAGTTTTGCACAGTATGGTCGCGGATACAGTAATAAAGCCGATTGGCGACGTGACAACGTGAATGTGTTGATAAAGGAAATCCATGAGACGGTGCGCGAGTGCAAGCCGTGGGTGAAGTTTGGAATTTCTCCTTTTGGAATTTATCGTAATGTGAAGAGTGACCCCAATGGCAGCAACACACGCGGTTTGCAAAATTATGACGATTTGTATGCTGATGTGTTGATGTGGGTGAACAATGGTTGGGTGGACTATAATATTCCTCAAGTTTATTGGGAAATCGGTCATCCGGCTGCCGATTATGATACATTGATCCGTTGGTGGGCGAAGAATGCTTCCGCCCGTCCTTTGTATATTGGTCAGGATGTGATGCGTACGGTGAATAAGCCCGACCTCCATAATCCGCTTATCAATCAGATGCCGGCTAAGATGAAACTCCAACGTGCTTTGCCTACTGTGCAGGGAAGTTGTCAGTGGTATGCTTCGGCTGTGGTGGATAATGCAGGAAACTATCGCACCATGCTTGTAAAAGATTACCACCGTTATCCGGCTTTGCCGCCTACATCGCCATTTATGGATGATAAGGCTCCTGATAAAGTAAAGAAAGTGAAAGATGTTTGGACACAGGATGGATTGTTGCTTTTCTGGCAGGCGCCAAAGGCGAAAACGGAAATGGATAAGGCTGTGCAATATGTGGTTTATCGTTTTGATAAAAAAGAAAAAGTGAATCTGGAGGACCCTTCTCATATTGTTGCTATCACGCGTGATACTTATTATAAATTGCCTTATGAAAACGGCAAGACAAAATACAACTATGTTGTGACGGCTCTCGATCGTTTGCATAACGAATCTAAAGGGGCAAAGAAGAAAGTAAAACTGTAGACAAACAGCATAATAGTACTGAGATATTAGTAAGTAAGAACCACGTTTCACACGTGTCATGGGTTAATTCGTTGTTTTACAGGTATTTAATGTAAAAGGTTTAACTCAAGCCGCCGAGAGCAACGGATTATGTTCATGACAGGTATGATGCGTGGTTTTGTATTTTGGGGGAATAGTTTGAACACTTAACATATCATATCACCAACAAAGGGAAGAATAAGCCGTTTCTTAGGGTTGGCTAAGGTTTTTTAAACGGAAGATTATTACAGTCTCCGACAGTGGACCGTACAGTCCGTTGCGGTGGACTGTATAGTCCGTTACCGCAGACTGTATAGTCCATTGCCGTAGACTGTAGTAATCCGACTGACAGACAGGCATAATAGAAAGGATGAAAACGCTTAGCCCGGCTAATGAAACGACTTAGGGAGTTTAAAACGTATGCAGAGGTTGAAAACCGGAGGAGACAACACACGGTGACAGAATCAAGTTCTTTTTTTGAAGCACCTCTTCGGCTTTTTGAAGTAAATCCCTCCTTTTGTCCGATTATTATCTTGTAACTGTTACAAATTCATAAGAAATTTATATGTTAATTCATTTTTATTTCGTTACTTTGTAGCCGGATAACAAAAAGGAACACGAATATGCGATATGTGTACGTAACGGGCTATCTATCACTGGCTGCTATCATACAACTGTTAATGGGAAATTTTCCATTGTCGTTTGTGGCATTTCCGCTGAATATTGTTTTTGCGGTTATTTGGCTGTTCTTATTGTGGAAATTATATAAGGAAAGTAGAAAATCGGCTTTTACACGCTTCCTTTACTCCCCTCAAACAAGTATTTTATCTATTTTCCTGCTCATAGCAGGTAGTTTGATTATTGGATTATTTCCTCAGTTGTCTGATGTGGAAGCTGCTATGCGCACCGGTGTTTGGGCCTTGTTGGGCTGTTATAATTTTATGACTTCTTGGATATTCATTGCCATTCTCTTTTTGCTGTTAAGCAATTTGGCAATGATTACTTTTCATGCTTATTACCATCGAAAGACTGCCCGTTGGCGTTTCCTGCTGAACCATGCAGGATTATGGCTGGCACTTTTCGCCGGATTCTTTGGAAGCAGTGATACCCGGACATTGCGTATTCCTCTTTATAAAGGAGAACCGGCACGTGAGGCTTTTGACATGAATGGTGTTTCCTATCATTTGGATTATGAGATGGAACTGCGTTCCTTTTCCGTGGAATACTATCCTAATGGAAGCCCTTCCCGTTTTGCTGCCGAGGTGCGCTTGGGTGATGATGAGGCACTGTTGGAAGTGAATCATCCATACAGTTATCGGTTGGGAGAAGATGTGTATCTCACAAGCTATGACATGGCAAGTGGCAATGAAAGTAAATATTGTGTTTTACAAGTTGTGATACAACCGTGGAAATATATAACGGTGGCCGGCATATTGATGATGTTGGCGGGAGCTGTTCTCTTATTTATTAATGGTCCGAAAAAGTGTGTTAATCTGAAAAAGGTATGATAAATTGGGATAACTTCTATGTATTTGCGACACTGTCTGTTGGTTTATGGCTGGCAGGGGCAGTGTTTGCACTTCGTTCTTCAACGAGGAGCAGAATGGCTGTTGGTTTCACCATTGCCGGAATTATGGTATTGGGCATTTTTATTGCCGGATTATGGGAATACCTGCAACGCCCACCTTTGCGGACAATGGGAGAAACGCGTTTATGGTATTCATTCTTCATGGGAATAGCCGGACTTCTGACATATATACGATGGAAGTATCGTTGGATATTGTCGTTTTCTACTTTATTGTCTACTGTATTTGTCGTGATTAATTTGTTAAAGCCGGAGATACATGACCAGTCGCTGATGCCGGCTTTGCAAAGTGTATGGTTCATTCCTCATGTTACTGTATATATGTTTTCTTATTCGGTGTTGGGGTGCGCATTCATTATTGCCGTCACCGGATTGTTCTGCCACAAGGAGGAGTATTTGCAGACAGCCGATAATTTGGTCTATGCAGGAGTCGCTTTCCTGTCAATCGGTATGTTGCTCGGTTCTCTTTGGGCGAAAGAGGCATGGGGAAATTATTGGAGTTGGGACCCGAAGGAAACATGGGCAGTCATCACTTGGATGGGGTATTTGATATATATCCACCTTCGTCTGTTCGGACGTGTGGGCAGCAAATCACTGTATGTGTTACTCATTTTTTCCTTTTTGACGTTGCAAATGTGTTGGTATGGAGTGAATTATCTTCCGGCGGCACAGCAAAGTATACATTTATATAATCGTAATAACTAATCAAAAAAACAAGCGTAACATGAAGAAAAGTACAAAATTAATGGTGGCACTGTTGGTTATAGTGGCGGCATTAGCTGTTACTTACCGGCTGATGAACCGTGTGCCTTCTGCCGATTTGGAGGCAAATGCGCAGATGCAGCAAATCATTACGGATGCCGGATGTTTGAGATGTCATACCTCAAACCCCGATTTGCCGTTCTATGCCAATATGCCCGTGGCAGGAAAGATTGTGATGGAGGACGTGAGCAAGGCTTATCGTGCTTTTGACATGACTCGGATGGCGGCAGACTTGAAAGCCGGTAATCCGGTCGATCAGGTGGCTTTGGCAAAAGTAGAAAAAGTGATTCTGGATGGCAAGATGCCTCAGCCCAAATACTATTTGGTGCATTGGGGAGCTTCCATCAGCGATACGAAAAAGGAATTGGTTCTTAATTGGGTGAAGAATCATCGTATGAGGCTGATGGGCGATACGAATGTGGCTCCTGAATTCATCAATGAACCTATTCGCCCGATTGCCGATTCTATTTCGGTAGATGTGCGCAAGGTGCTATTGGGTGATATGCTTTATCACGACACTCGTCTGTCGGCTGATAATACGGTATCTTGTGCCTCTTGTCACGGTTTGGATATGGGCGGCGTGGACAATAAGCAGTATTCGGAAGGAGTGGGCGGTCAGCTTGGCGGAGTAAATGCTCCGACTGTTTATAATGCAGCTTATAATTTTGTTCAGTTTTGGGACGGTCGTGCCGGCACATTGGCAGAACAGGCTGCAGGTCCTCCCTTGAATCCGGTTGAAATGGCTTGTGAATCCTTTGACCAGATAACAGCAAAATTAGCCGAAGACAAGGACTTTGTAAAAGCTTTTACAGAGGTATATTCAGACGGACTGAATGAAAAGAATATTACCGATGCGATTCAGGAATTTGAAAAGACGTTGCTGACTCCCAATTCACGTTTCGACCTTTATCTGAAAGGTGACAAGAATGCTATCACTGCCGATGAACTTGCCGGATATGAGCTTTTCAAGAAATATGATTGTGCAACTTGCCATGTAGGTGAAATCCTTGGAGGACAGTCATATGAGTTAATTGGCGTACAACATGATTATTTTGCAGACCGTGCGGCTGAAATGACAGAAGAAGACAACGGTCGGTTTAAGCAAACAAAGATAGAGCGTGACCGTCATCGTTTTAAAGTGCCGGGATTGAGAAATGTGGAATTGACTTATCCTTATTTCCACGATGGAAGCATGAAGACAATGGATGACGCCGTGCGTGCGATGGCTAAATATCAGTTGGGCATTGACCTTCCGCAGCAGGAAGTGGATAAGATTGTATCCTCCGTACTTTGACCGGACAGTATAAAGGACAGACTCTGACAAATAAAAATATGAGTATCTAGGAGCTTGGAGAGTGCTCTGAAAACCGAGAAGATGCTTGATATAGCACATGAATGTGTCATAACTAAAGTAGCACATTAAATCATCAACTGTAGGGGCAGGGTTTGCCTGCCCGAATGCACAAATAGACTGCTTTCGGGCGAGCGAACCTCGCCCTACCGGTTAAATGACAGCATTATCGACGTTTTGACACGTCCCTTTCTTTATAGACTAATAAAGCAAGAATCCTGCCAATCCGCAGAGGATAATCATTAATATAGGGTTTATCTTATATTTGCGTGTTCCGAAGAAAGCTGCAAGGAAGATGATGATACTGATAATGAATTGATACCAATCTACTTTATAGCTGCCGAAGTTTTCTTTATTCATTAAAACGAGGGCTGCCGCAGCCAGCAAGCCTACCACTGCGGGGCGCAATCCACTGAATACGGCTTCAACAGCCGGGTGTTTTTGATATTTCAGAAAGAATTTGCTGATGGCAATCATTAAGATGAAGGAAGGAAAGACAACAGCAAATGTTGCCACAATGGAGCCGATGACGGCGAAAGCTTCGCTGTATCCTGCGTTCAGTACGGCAGTATATCCTACATAAGTGGCGGAATTAATGCCTATAGGACCCGGAGTCATCTGGCTGATAGCTACGATGTCAGTAAATTCACCGGCATTAATCCAATGATAACGCGTCACTACTTCTCCCTGAATCAAGGAAAGCATGGCATAACCGCCTCCAAAGCCGAAGAGACCTATCTTAAAGAATGTGTAGAATAAATAAAGGAATATCATTTTGATGCATGTTTATGTTTGTACTTACCATAGAAAAAGCCTCCTACTCCGGCAATGATGATAATATACACAGGGGATATACCCAATAACCAGATAAGAAGTGCCGATACTATAGGTATCCATATTGTATAGCGGTTTATCTTTGCTGATGTTGCCATTGAGAAAGTAGGAGCGGCAATCAATGCGACCACTGCCGGGCGGATTCCTTTGAATATATTTTCTACTACTTCATAATTCTTGAATTGTTGGAAAAACAAGGCTATGGCTAAAATAATGAAGAAGGAGGGAAGTATGGTTCCGAGCGCCATGGCTAGAGCTCCTTTGAATTTGCGTAACTTATATCCTATAAAGATAGCTATGTTTACGGCAAATATGCCTGGAACAGACTGAGTAAGTGCCAATAAGTCGATAAAGTCTTCTTTATCAATCCATTTTCTTTTCTCCACTATTTCATCTTGTATGAGTGGAACCATTGCATAACCTCCTCCGATGGTAAACAGGCCAATCTTTAAAAAGATGGCGAATGATTTTAAATAGAAATTCATGTCTTAATTTTGTTTCATATAAACGCTTGGCGGTACATCAAAGTATTTCTTAAAGCTATCTGTAAAATATTTCGGGTCGCCAAAGCCCAGCATATCTGAAACTTCGGATACCGTGTATTTCTTGCTTTTCAATAGTATGGCAGCTTCATTCATACGCACTTTACGGATAAACTCGCTGGGTGAATAATTTGTTAATGCTTTTATTTTATTATAAAAACTACTTCTACTCATATTGAAAGCAGCACATAAAGTGTCTACATTTAGTTCTTTGCTCAGATTTTTTTTAATGGTTTCGGTTACTTTTATAATAAATTCCTGATCTAAGTCCAATGGTGGGTGAGGCACATTTTCCTCTTCCGTGGTGAACTGGAATTGACTGTAACGTTTGCGTATAAGCTCCCTGATAGCAAGTACGTTGGTTATGTTGGCTTTTAAGACGCCGACATCAAACGGTTTAATGATGTATCTGTCTGCTTTGCTCTGTAATCCTTTGATAATACTTTCTTTATCATTCAATGCAGTTAGCAGAATGACAGGAATATGACTTGTTTCTACATCATTTTTCACAATACGGCACATTTGTTCTCCATTCAGTTCCGGCATCATAATGTCTGAAAGAATGAGGTCGGGCTGTTTGGTTTTGATAGAATTAATCACTTCTTGTCCGTTGCTGACTCCTGTTACTTGATATTCATCGGATAATATCTGTAATAAGAAAGTACGTAACTCCACATTGTCTTCGGCTACCAGAATATAAGGAGCTTCTTTATCTGCCTGTTTAAGTTGCGGAATAGGGGGAATGGTGACCTCCTCTTTGTTTTCTTCTCTCACGATAGGAAGCGGATCGATGACATCAGCTTTGGGGAAGAGTTTGTTATTATATTTTCTGCTTTTTATAGGGAATGATAGTTTAAAGGTAGTACCCATATTCTCTATGCTGCTCATACTAATTTTTCCACAGTGGTTCTTGATGAGCTTGTAAGTAAGCATCATGCCGATACCGCTGCCGGTAATTTGTAAATTAGTGGCATTTTTCCCTCTGAACAGTTCCTTGAACATTTTTTTCTGGTCATTGGATGAAATTCCGATTCCGGTATCTGTGATGAACAGAAACCAATGGCTTTTACTTTTGGAAGTCTGAATTTTGATACTTCCTCCTTGTTGAGTGTATTTCAGTGCATTAGTCATCAGGTTTCTGATGATGGAGTCCATCTTGTTTCTATCCAACCATACTTCTTGAGAAGTAAAATTGGATTCAAAATGAATTTCAATTTGTTTTTTCTCTGCGTATAGCTTGAATTGCTCAATGTAAGACTTAATATATGAATTTAATTCGTATCTGGATACATAAACGTTGGGCGTATAAAGTTCCTCTTTTTCGAAATTAATCAGATTACTTGCCAAATCAGATAAATTGTCTGTATTCTGAATAGCAAGGTTGATATTAATTTTCCCTTGTTCTGTCAGTTGTTCATTCTTCAGAATTTCTCCCAACGGAGCCTTTATCAAGGTCAGCGGCGTACGTATGTCATGGGCGGTGTTGATAAAGAATTGGATTTTCTCTTTAGAATTGTTCCTGTCTTTCCTTAACCATAAGAAACGTAAAATACTTACTGTAATTAATATTATGATAATAAGATAAATGATTCCGGCCCAAAAAGTTGCCCAAAAAGGGGGAGTTATGGTTATTTTTATAGCTCTTTCTTCCAATACATGCTCGTCATCCATCAGAATGGCTCTCACCCTCAGTTTATAATGCCCGGGATTGATGTTGGTATAACGTATCAGATTATCTGCTGTGGGACTTGTCCATTCATCGTAAAATCCTTCTAATTTCCAAGTGTATAGAATATTAGACGGATTGTCGTAATTAATGGAAGATACATTTAACGAGAATATATTTTGATTATAATCCAAAGTGATGTGTTCTGTATCGTCTATATCTTGGGTTAAAGGGGAATTCTTTTCACCGGGGAAAACCTTTTGATATAAGATGCTGAAATCACTGAATATCATTTTAGACTTGAAACGATTGGGCAGACTTACGGTGTCTGCTATTTCAATGGCTCCGTTTCCTGTTCCGAATATAAAATATCCTGATCGGGTGTGTATGCCCGATGAGGGATTGAAGTTCACAGCCATCAATCCTTGTTCTTTTGTCCAATTGGAGAATATTCTTTCTTTTACTTTGAAACGAGTTAATTCATTTTCGGTACTGATAACCAGATCCGTTTCCGAAGCCGGCAAAATGCAATAGATATTATTGGAAATCAACGCTGAGTTTTTTATATGATAACGTACGACTTTGTCAGTGTTATTATTATATACCCACATGCCCGAACCATGAGTACCGATATAGGTAATATGGGCAACAGTATCTTGATAAATCGTATTGATACATCCAATTTCAGAATCCAGATTGACCGGTTTCAGTGTTTGGTTTCGTTTATTGAATTGGTATAGCCCATTGATGGTACCTATCCACAGGTTGTATTGGTCCTTGTTCTTAATACAGGTAACCGGAAAATCCATACCGTAGCACTGAATTTCTTTTGTTTGTATATTATAACTTTTCAGGTTATAATAGCCACCTGCCCAAATGATTCCATCATTGTCCTTGTAGATGCAACGTATGTATTTATCAGGGCGGATATTGGTCCATCCTAGAGTGGATTGATGAGAAAAATATTTAGGCACCATGTCTTTCTTGTTGATTTGATACATTCCCGACATATATCCTCCTACCAATATGGTGCCGGGGGCTGTTTCGCACATGGAAATAAAGACATGGTTCTGATTTTGTGTGTCGTTCTGATAAGTGGAAAGAAGGCACTTCCACTGTTTATTCTGAGAATTGTAAAAACAGATGCCATTACTTGTAGCATACCAAATATCACCTTCCGAATCCTCTAAAATAGAGTTCACTTGATTGTCTATTAGTGAATTTGGATTGTCATAAGAATGTTGTATCCATTTATAGCCCGGATATTTATTCGAGAATAAGGTAATTCCGACAGGATAAATGGCCATCCATAATTTGTCATCTTTATCAATGAATATATCATTCACAATATTCCCATTCATTTTGTTTGAATGATTGTGATCGGCAATCAGAAAAGGGGATAATTCGCGAGTGAATAAATTGAGTTTGTAAACACCTGCTCCATTAGTGGCTATCAGGACTTCGTCTATTTTCTTGGGGTTGGCTATGATTGTATTGACTGTAATGTCCAACAACTTTGTGGGAACATCCATTAGTTGTTGAGTATTGATGTTATATAGATATATACCGTCTCTCAGTGTTCCTATAATAAGAGTCTGAGTGCTTTTGTGAAAATACAGATAAGTAACAATTTGGAATTGGTCCAATTGGGGATGTTTTTGTATCTGTAGTTGATGCTTATCAATTAGTTCAACGCAAAATATATTATGATTTGTTCCTAAAAAGTATTGGTTATTTCCGGCTTCTGTAATGCAGGTAATCTCTTCCTGAATAGAACTGGTCAGGCGAATCAGTTTTTCCTGGTCGATATCAAAAATGTATTGTTTGTCTTTGGTACAAAGCCAAATATTGTTTTTGCTGTCCAAATAAGTGCTGATGAGTGGAAGCCCACTGTTGCTTTTGTCTTTGCTGGCAAAATTATAGGCCAGCTCGTATTTGTCTTGTAGTGAATTGTACTTAAAAATATATCCGTTTTTTCCTATTTCCCAAATTACGCCGGCTGTATCTATTTCCAAAGTATTCAGGTTGGGAAAAGATTTCATATTAGGTTGACCGTCTGCTGATAAGCTGTAATGAACATATTGCTTGCCATTGTACCTGTCGATTCCTTCATGGGTGAGGAACCACATATATCCTTTATTGTCTTTTTGTATGGACAGGACTCTACGACTGCTCAAGCCATCGTTAGTATCTAGATACTGGTAAAGTTGGGCAGAGACAGAAGTTATAAAAATAATTGTAAAGTATATAAGTAAAAGAGTCCTTTTCATAATGGTATTTAGACGCGAAAACCTTACAAAGCTCGCAAATTTTCTTGTCATTTCAAAATCTATTATATGTAAAAAAAGCGGCAATCAGTATGATATACCGCTTTTTTAGTAAATATAACAAATCGTTTTATCATTTGTTCATTTCAACCCATTTTCTTGCGTTGACAAATGCTTCAATCCATGGTGTTACTTGGTCTTTGTTTATTCTGTCAGAAGGATAGTAAGCATTTTGCCACGGGAAACAAGAGCGTTCTAAGTGAGGCATCATTGCCAAGTGACGTCCGTCTGAACTTGCTAATCCGGCTACGCTGTAGTCTGAACCGTTCGGATTACCGGGATATTCATCGTATGAGTATTTCAATACTACATTATACTTATCTTCTTCGTATGGTAATGAGAATTTGCCTTCTCCGTGTGCCACCCAAATACCTAATTTGCTGCCGCTTAATGAGCCGAGCATAACACTTCTGTTCATCGGAACTGTTACACCGACAAACTTAGATTCAAACTTGTGTGAGTCGTTATGCAGCATTTTGGCTTTCTTGTTATGCTCAGGATTAATCAGTCCCAATTCAATCATCAATTGGCAACCGTTACATACTCCCAGTGACAGGGTGTCTTTGCGTGCGTAGAAATTATCCAGTGCTGCTTTGGCTTTCGGATTGAATAAGAATGCACCTGCCCATCCTTTGGCAGAACCCAGAACATCGGAATTGGAGAATCCTCCACAGAATACAATCATATTAATGTCTTCTAATGTTTCGCGTCCGCTTATCAGGTCGGTCATAGTGACATCTTTCACATCGAAGCCTGCCAGGTAAAGCATATATGCCATTTCGCGTTCACCATTGGTGCCTTTTTCACGAATGATGGCAGCCTTAATGCCGGTCGGTGTACGACGTTCGGGAGTGATTCCATATTGTGAGAACTTCCCGGTGAATGATTTATCGAATACAAACTCCAATGGTTGCTCTTTGTAATTTTCAAAACGTTTCTTGGCGCAACCGTTCATGCTTTGTTTGCGGTCAAGCAAATAAGAAGTAGAATACCAAACATCACGCAGATAGTCAATACCGAATTGGTAAGTGGCATCTTCTTTGGTTACTAGAATATGGCGTTCGTCTGTGGGGGTACCCAATTTCACGTAGCCGATTCCGGCATCTTCCAATATCTTCTTGACTTCGGCTTTGTCTTTATCTTTCACCTGAATGACGATACCCGGATTTTCGGCAAACAGAATTTTGATGATATCGTTTTCCTTTATTTTATTAAGGTTGATTTCCATACCACCTTCCATGTTTGAGAAGCACATTTCGAGCAGTGTAGTAATGAGACCACCGGCTGAGATATCATGACCTGCCATAATCAGGCCCTTGTTGATAAGTTCTTGTATGGCAAGGAAAGCATCGCGGAAATATTCGGGATTTTGAACTGTCGGGACATCATCTCCTATTTTATTTAATGACTGTGCGAAAGCAGAACCACCTAAACGCAACTTGTCAAAACTGAAGTCGATATGATAAATGGTACTCTTGGCATCATTTACCAATACAGGAGAAACGACTTTCTTTACATCGGATACTTCTCCGCCGGCTGAAACGATAACTGTTCCCGGGCTGATGATCTTTTCTCCGTTTGGATATTTTTGAGTCATAGACAGGGAATCCTTACCGGTCGGCACATTGATTTGCAGTGCGCAGCAGAAGTCAGACAGCGCCTTGACAGCCGTATAAAGACGGGCATCTTCACCTTCCTGTGCACGGCATGGCCACATCCAGTTGGCAGACAGGGAGATGCTGTCCATTCCTTCTGCCATTGGAGCCCAAACAAGATTGGTCAACGCTTCGGCTACCGACAATACAGAACCTGCAGCCGGATTAGCCAAGGCAGCTTGCGGAGCATGTCCCAAAGAAGTGGCAATACCTTTTTCGCCTCGATAGTCAAGGGCAACGACACCACAGTCGCTCAACGGTAGCTGGATTTCGCCCTGACATTGCTGGCGGGCAATCTTACCTGTTACGGAACGGTCTACTTTGTTGGTTAACCAATCCTTGCAGGCAACAGCTTCCAGTTGAAGTACGCGGCGGATATATTCGTTTAATTTTGAAGTTTCGTAAGTTACGTTTTCATAATGGCGTTCTACAGTCTTGTCCACCATATAAGTTTTCGGAGAAGAACCGAACATTTGATCTACTGCCAAATCAAATGGGCGGACACCATCAGCTTGTTCAAAAGCAAAACGGGCATCACCGGTAGTTTCACCTACAGTATACATTGGGGCACGTTCGCGGTCGGCTATCTTTTGTACGTGTTCAATAGCCGATTCATCAATCAGCAACCCCATACGTTCTTGAGACTCATTGGCAATAATCTCTTTGGCAGACAGTGTTTTGTCACCGATAGGCAGTTTGTCCATGTGGATTAATCCGCCGTTTTCTTCTACTAGCTCAGACAAACAGTTTACGTGACCTGCCGAACCGTGGTCGTGGATAGAAACAATCGGATTGTTTTCTTCTTCACACAAGGCACGAACTACATTATAAGCACGTTTCTGCATTTCTGCATTGGCACGTTGAACTGCATTGAGTTCGATTCCCGATGAGTATCGACCTGTTTCAACAGAGGAAACAGAACCGCCACCCAAACCGATTCGATAGTTGTCACCACCCATAACAACAATTTTGTTTCCTGTTTCGGGGTGACCTTTCAGGCAGTCGCGTTGAGTACCGTAACCCACGCCACCGGCCAGCATGATAACTTTGTCGTATGCATACTTTTCACCGTTCTCCTGATGCTCGAAGGTCAATACAGAACCACAAATCAGCGGCTGACCGAATTTGTTACCAAAATCGGAAGCACCGTTGGAAGCTTTAATTAAAATTTGTTCGGGAGTCTGGTATAACCATTGGCGTACCGGCAAGATATCTTCCCATTCACGTCCTTCTTCAGTGCGTGGATAAGAAGTCATATAGACAGCTGTACCTGCAATGGGCCATGAACCTTTACCGCCACCCATGCGGTCGCGGATTTCACCTCCGGTACCGGTTGATGCACCGTTGAACGGCTCTACGGTAGTGGGGAAGTTATGTGTTTCAGCTTTTAGCGAGATGACTGTTTTGATATCTTTGATAATGAAATAGTCGGAAGTGGAGTGGTCGGCCGGAGAGAATTGTTCCACAACCGGGCCTTCTGCAAAAGCCACATTATCTTTATAAGCAGAAATAATTTTATTGGGATTTTCGGCAGTCGTTTTTTTAATCATCTGAAATAAAGATGATTCCATCTCTTCACCATCAATGATGAATGTTCCGCCGAAGATTTTATGGCGGCAGTGTTCCGAATTAATCTGTGCAAAGCCGAATACTTCAGAGTCAGTTAATTTACGTCCCAGGTCTTTTTCGACTTTCAGCAGGTAGTCCATTTCTTCACGAGAAAGTGCAAGACCTTCTTTTTCATTATATTCTTCCAGATTCTCAATGTAAACAATCGGTTGAGGTTTAATGTTAACAGTGAAAATTTCCTGGTTCAATCCTTTATACATGCGTTGTAGCATGGGGTCGTATTCGGCATTTTCATCTTTCACAGGGAAATATTCTTCAATGCGTTGTATACCTGTCAACCCCATGTTCTGAGTAATTTCTACAGCATTTGTACTCCAAGGGGTTATCATTTCCCGACGCGGTCCGATGAAGCAGCCTTTCAGGTTTTCTTCGTTTTCTACAGTGGCTTCTCCATAAAGCCAGCTCAGTTTTTGAATATCTTCAGAAGCCAGTTCATGATTGACTTCTGTTGCTATTACACTTTTAGTGGGTGTTCTGAAAAATAGAATCATAGCACTTTTATAGTTGTTTTGTTAATTGGTGAAAGGACTTATAGTTGGCGTAGTGGTTTCTGCGCCCTTAGGTCCTGTTGGGGTACTTTGTATTCAGCGCACACTGAACAAAGGACGATGGTATGGATTTGTTACCGGGTTGGGAGCGGCTTTGAGCGATATAGGCTATGCTCTGATAACAGGATATGGAATGAGTTTCATGGATGAATTTCTGGCAAAGAACCAGGTGCTTTTACAGATTGTTGGTAGCGTTATGCTATTAATGTTCGGTATTTATACTTTCCGTAGCAATCCTGTCCATTCTATCCGACCTGTATCTTCTACACCAGGCAGTTATCTACATAATTTTGTCACTGCTTTCTTTGTGACATTCTCTAATCCTTTGATTATTTTCCTATTTATCGGTTTGTTCGCCCGTTTTTCTTTTGTGATGCCGGGTAGTCCGTTGGGGCTTCAGTTGGTCGGTTATCTGGCCATTGTACTGGGAGCACTTTTATGGTGGTTCGGTATTACGTATTTTGTCAATAAAGTACGTACTCGTTTCAATTTACGTGGCATTTGGATTTTGAACCGTGTTATCGGTGTTATAGTGATGTTGATGTCTGTAGTCGGCTTCATTTATACTATATTAGGAAAAACGATGTACTGACAGGAAAACATATCTTGTGTGAAGCACGTTGAACCTTATAATTTTCAATTTGTAACTTAAAAAATAAAGAAATGTTTATTTCCAAACAGTTAAAAGAGAATAATATAGCCGAATACCTTATATATATGTGGCAAGTGGAAGATATGATACGTGCCAACGGCTGTGATATGGAGAAGATAAAGAAAAACATTGTTGACTCTTACCCTCTGACGGAAGAACAGAAAGTAGAATTGACACAATGGTATATAGACCTGATTGAAATGATGCGTCGTGAAAATGTAATGGAGAAAGGTCATCTGCAGATTAACAAGAATATTATCACTTGGTTGACCGACTTGCATCTGCAGTTGCTTCGTTCTTCCAAGTTTCCTTATTATAGTGCAGCGTATTATAAAGCTTTGCCTTATATAGTAGAACTTCGTGCCAAAGGTGCTAATAAAGAAGAACCTGAACTGGAAACCTGCTTTGAGGCACTTTATGGGATATTGTTATTGAAGTTGCAAAAGAAAGAAATCAGCGAAGAAACAAAGAAGGCACAGCAGGCTATTTCCGGTTTGCTTGCTATGTTGTCCAATTATTATATAGAGGACAAAAAAGGAGAATTGGAATTCTAGCGAGTCATTTCTTCTTGAGGATGAGGTTGCTCCTAAAGGTATATTGCACTGTTTTTTTTTGCTCTGTTATTCCGAGTGCAATGAAGGAACTATAGACATAAAGTGGATATTTCAGATTTTTCACGGTATTCATAGATGACAAAATACTAGGGCTTTTTGGGAACAGCCTTTTGTAATGAAGAGAAAATAAATAAAATGAAAATGAAAAATATATTGGTGACCGGTGCTAATGGCCAATTAGGAAACGAAATGCGTGTGCTTTCGCTTGAGAATAAGGAATATAACTATTTTTTTACGGATGTAGCCGAGTTGGATATCTGTGATGAAAAAGCTGTAATGGCTTTCGTCAAGGAAAATGAAATCGATGTCATTGTGAATTGTGCTGCTTATACAGCTGTGGATAAAGCGGAAGACAATCAGGAATTATGTGCCAAACTAAATAGTGAGGCAGTCGGTTATCTGGCAAAGGCTGCAGAGGAGAATCAGGCGGAATTTATTCAGATTTCTACAGATTACGTATTTGACGGAACCAATTATGTACCATATAGAGAAACCGAACCGACTTGTCCTAATTCTGTATATGGTGTTACTAAATTGGCCGGTGAAAAAAAGGCTTTGGAATATTGCAGTAAGGCAATGATTATCCGTACGGCATGGCTGTATTCTGTATTTGGCAATAATTTTGTGAAAACCATGATTCGTTTAGGGAAGGAAAGGGAATCATTGGGAGTTATTTTCGACCAGATAGGTACGCCGACTTATGCCCGCGATTTGGCGTCTGCTGTTTTTGCAGCTATCCGTAAAGGTATTATTCCCGGTATCTATCATTTCAGTAATGAAGGAGTCTGCTCCTGGTATGATTTTACCAAGTCCATTCACCGTATAGCCGGTATTGGCAATTGCAAGGTAAGTCCTTTGCATACAGATGAATATCCAGCAAAAGCTCCTCGGCCTCACTATTCTGTATTGGATAAGACAAAGATAAAACATACGTATGGCATCGAGATTCCTCATTGGGAAGAGAGTCTGGAACAGTGTATCAAGGAATTAAATGTATAATGATATATGAACAACGAAATAGAAAGAAGACGAACGTTTGCGATTATCGCACACCCGGACGCCGGTAAAACATCATTGACAGAGAAGTTGTTGCTTTTCGGTGGACAGATTCAAGTGGCAGGAGCCGTGAAGAGCAATAAAATAAAGAAAACTGCAACATCCGACTGGATGGATATTGAAAAGCAGCGTGGTATCTCTGTTACCACTTCTGTGATGGAGTTTGATTATCATGATTATAAAATCAATATTCTCGATACTCCGGGACACCAGGACTTTGCCGAAGATACTTATCGTACTCTGACGGCTGTGGATAGTGTAATTATTGTGGTGGATGGTGCAAAAGGTGTGGAAACACAGACACGTAAACTGATGGAAGTCTGCCGTATGCGTAACACTCCTGTTATTATATTTGTCAATAAGATGGACCGTGAAGCTAAAGATCCGTTCGATTTGTTGGATGAGCTGGAAGAAGAACTTGCCATTAGTGTCCGTCCTTTGACATGGCCTATTGAAAGTGGTCCCCGCTTCAAAGGCGTATATAATATTTATGAACAAAAACTTAACCTCTTTCAACCTTCCAAGCAAGTAGTGACGGAAAAGGTGGAAGTAGATATTCATACCGAAGAGCTTGACAATCGGATTGGAGCACCTTTGGCAGAAAAACTGCGTAATGAGCTTGAACTTATTGATGGTGTTTATCCCGAATTTGATGTAGAGAGTTATTTGAAAGGAGAGCTGGCTCCGGTATTCTTCGGTTCGGCATTGAATAACTTCGGTGTGCAGGAGCTGCTCGATTGTTTTGTGGAGATTGCTCCAAGTCCGCGTCCTACCAAGACAGAAGAACGTGAGGTGGAACCAGATGAATCTAAGTTCACCGGATTTGTATTCAAAATCACTGCCAATATTGACCCAAATCATCGCTCTTGTATCGCTTTCTGTAAAGTGTGCTCGGGAAAGTTTTCTCGCAATACACCTTATTATCATGTACGGCATGATAAGACGATGCGTTTTTCTTCGCCTACGCAGTTCATGGCACAGCGTAAGACTACTGTTGATGAGGCATGGGCAGGCGATATCATCGGTTTGCCGGACAATGGTACCTTTAAAATTGGTGATACATTGACCGAAGGCGAGAAATTACATTTCCGGGGTATTCCCAGTTTTTCTCCTGAAATGTTTAAATATATCGAGAATGCCGACCCGATGAAGCAGAAACAGTTGGCAAAAGGTATCGACCAATTGATGGATGAGGGTGTAGCTCAGTTGTTTGTCAATCAGTTTAATGGACGTAAGATTATCGGTACAGTAGGACAGTTGCAGTTTGAGGTTATCCAATATCGTTTGGAAAACGAATACAATGCAAAATGCCGTTGGGAGCCCATCAGCCTTTATAAGGCGTGTTGGATAGAAAGTGATGATGTCGAAGAATTGGAGGCTTTCAAAAAACGTAAGTATCAGTATATGGCAAAAGACCGTGATGGACGGGATGTCTTCCTTGCCGACAGTAATTATGTTCTCCAGATGGCTCAAATGGATTTTAAGCATATTAAGTTTCATTTTACTAGTGAGTTTTAAAAAGAACCAATGAAAAGAAAGAAAAGATGCTGTTTTTCAGTGGATTTTCTTTCTTTTTTAAATCATCTTTCCTTTCTTTGGTTTCTGTTGTTTTCTTATTTATTGGATTATTTTTGTTACTTGTTTGTTACTCGTTAGAAGAAATGTTATTATCTTTGGAGCAGGTAATAAATCGAAGATGAAGTAATAATGAAAAAGAAAATAGCAACAGACGTCAAAGAACCCATTAAGCTAAGAACGAAACAGCTAGCGAATGGTAGTAAATCTATTTATTTGGATATTTATAGAAATGGTGTGCGAGAATATGAGTTTTTAAAGCTTTACCTTATTCCTGAGAGAAATAGGTTGGATAAGCAGAGGAATGAGGAAACATTAAGAACTGCTTATGCCATAAAATCTCAAAGAATCGTATCATTGCAAAATGCGGAATACGGCTTTTCTGTTGCTCATAAGTCAAAGATAAATTTTATTGCTTATATGAGGGCGCAGGTAAATAGCTATAAAGAACGTAATAGCATTGCTTATAGTAAAAGTGTAAGAGTTACTATAGAGCATTTAAAAATGTATAGAGGCGAAAATATAACTTTAAATCAGGTTAATAAGTCTTTTTTATTGGGTTTTATAGATTATCTTGACAAGGTTGAGAGTAAGCATCATAAGCCATTATCAGAAGCATCTAAAACTTTATATTATAATGTAGTTTCTATAGCATTAAATAAAGCAGTTAAAGATGATTTAATTCCTTTGAATCCGGCTACAAAAATACTATACTCTGACAGACCCCGGAAAGGGAATGCTACAAAAGAGTATTTAACTTTGGATGAGGTAAAAGAACTTATTAAAACTCCGTGCAAATATGATATGCTAAAACGTGCTTTTTTGTTTGCTTGCTTTTGCGGTTTACGTTATAGTGATATCCGGCGGCTTACATGGAATAAAATGCATAAAGTAGATGGTAATAAGTTTCAAGTGGAAATAAAGCAGCAAAAAACAGGAGAAACATTGTATTTACCTTTGTCTGAAAATGCATTGAGTTGGTTACCGGAGCAGAAAGAAACAAATGATAATATCTTTTTATTGCCTAATAGCACTACTACAATAGAAAAACATTTGGGTATATGGTCTAAAACTGCGGGGATAAACAAGCATATAACATTTCATGTGGCAAGACATATTACTTTTTCTTACCCATTGAAAACAAGAGACTTACAAAAAATGTTAGCTTGATAGGTAACGACGTGGAAACCAGCGAGCTTCTCCATTCTGGAATGTTCTGCACTAATCAAAAGAACGCTTTTCTCATGTGCAAAGATAGCATTTTTTTTTAAAAACACGCATTCGCAATTTTATTATTTGCTTTTTATATATGGCTTTATCACATCAATACTCCACGCATAGTTTAAATTTGCTTGTGAACCATCAACAAATGTTCCTGATGTTATTCCAACGGCTTCACCGTATTCGTTTATAAGTGCTCCACCACTACTACCATGGTCTATAAGAGCCGAAATCTGCATTAAATTTTTATCACGCCACTGAGAAATCTCTCCAGATGAAAATGTATTTTCCAGTCCACGAGGACTGCCTATTGCATATACTTTTTCACCTACATTGGGCTTATATTTAGCAATGGGTATAAAATTTGTATTAGAAGCATTCACTCGGAATAGAATGAAGTCCTCTTTCTCACTGCTTTTAATAACTTCAGCTACTTTATAGGTTTTATCGTCTCCCGCAAGTTTGATACCTTCTTCACCAATACCTGTACCTTTGAATACATGGTAATTACTAACAGCCAATCCGTACTTATTGATAAAAAATCCAGAACCTTGGTACATATTGTATCCGTCTGATGTGAAAACCATAAACACAGCTGTGTTATATTGAGCAAATACTTTAGATCCTTCGATTTTGTTTTTATTTCCTCTGTTGCTAACGATAGAAACAGCTGTGTTTCTAACTCCATTATCAGAAGCTATTTGTTTAGAATGCTGTGTACCTCTAGTATTTTCATTCATTCCATGACCTGATTTATGGGCACAAGAAGTACATAAACAACTGACAGAAAGAAAAATTGTAAGAATGCTATTTGTTTTCATTGTGTTCAAAAATATTTTTGGGTAGAATGTGAATAAGAAAACGTTGATTCTCTTTTTCATTGCTCGTTTCACGCATAGAATGAGTATCTAGTTTGCCGTCACCGCTGCCCGAAATAAGTATTTCGCAATTGTTCCCAAATGTTATGTTTGAATCTTCAATCCAAAAGCGCATTAGTCCTAATGCTCGTTGATAGCTTAACTCATAATTGTAAAGAAAATTATCTTTAGATGCTTGCCCTTCTATTATAAGAATATATTGATTTTCATTATGATTCTTCAAAAAGTCTCGTATCTCACATCCTGCGGCAGCTAACTGACGTAATTGTGCATCTTTATCGGTAGTTATCATATCTTTCAAATCTGATTTGCCTGCTGGATAGCGCACTTGTATAGTAAGAACATACTTTTTATAATCAGGACGATACTGAAAATAATCCCGACTTAAATCCTTGGTTGATTGTTCTACTTTCTTTATTTCCAATAGCTGAGTTTCAGTCGCCTCCATTCGTTTATGCAATAGAACGATAACAAGAATAAATAGAACGAGCATGACAAAGAATAGACTTGTCATGAGATCTGAGTAACTTGTCCAAAAAAATGATTCCTTTTTCTGAGTCATGATTATAGTACAGTAAGTTGTATTTTATATCAGTCAAACTTATTAAGCATTCACGTTATTTATAGGAAAGAACATGAGCACAATGTTCATAATACCTACAATTGCAATAATTATCAAAGCTATCCAACCGGATATTTTCATCCAATTAGGTATGGTATCTTGTGCATAATATCTATCCCTATTATCCGATATGTTTTTGGGCGTGGTTGATGTCAATGATTGTTTTACTGATTGTGATATATCATTTGCCAACTTGGCATTTGAATGTTCTATCTTCTCAATTATTTTGTCAAGTTGAGCCGGAATTGCAGAAATCTCCTCCAATTGTTTTGCAACTATTGGCATATTGGACATTTGAATACCAAATTGAGTTTTCAAATCTGATGTAAATTGTTCAAACTCCTCTTGTTCAGCCTTTAATATATCCTTAAATATCTCACTTTGATTCACAAAGTATTTATGAAGTTCATCAACATTTGAAGATGTAGATTCACGGATACTCTGTAATGATTCCTGAAGGGTACGGTCTGCATCAGCTGTTGTCTTCGCTATTTCTCCCTTATGCCGTCTAAAGAAATCTCTAATTTCTTCAAGAATATGGACTTTATCTGCTTGTTCCTGATATAATGTTTCAAAACGATGAATAGCCTGAGTGTATCCTTCAATATCAGTCAAGTACAGATTAAACATTTCCAATTTATCTGTACATTGCTGTAATTCTTCAAGTACACGGACATTAGCTTTTGCCATTTTCATAATATCCAGGTCATGAACAGACTTGATAATGTCAGCCTGAATTGCATACGATTGGTTTACTGCATTCAAAGCATTACCAAGATTAGATGTGTTTTGTGCAAACGTGTTATTAAATTTATTGAGATTCCGAACCAAATTATTAAGAGCCTCAGAGGTGTTAGAGGGTAATTCTGGAAGAAGTTCAGATTGCATCCATGCTAAGAATGAATTTTTGCCATCTTCTTCCTTTAGCTTGCATTTCTTAAAAAGCAAAGAGTTGGCTGTTGTAAGAAGTATTCCACAAATTGAAGCCAACATCGCCCATGCAACACCACTCAGAAGAGAATTAATACCAGAAGCTGCATTTTGTGAAGCATTATTGATTACTCCACCGCTACTACTCATAAGAGTCATTATTGCATTGGATTGCAACAAGTCCCATAACCCCATAATAACTCCTGCCATAGTGCCAGCCAAGCCCCAATAAAGAGGAATCGGGGTCTGTACGGCTATGTCATTTTCTACAGAATCGCAATGACGATCTACTGCATCTTTCAAAAGTCCAAAATCTATAACAGACCCTGAGTTCTTTTCCAAGTATTTATTGATTGAAGATATTATTGCTGTAAAAATTCCATTACCATTTCCATAGACTCCATCTACTAAAGATGTTTCTTCGTTGCGTCTTAAACGCCAAGAAGCAGTATCTGTGAATATATTACTAAATTGACGCATCCGCAAGAAATTCTTTACAAAAAAGAATAACTGTACGACAATGATAAGGATAATAATTATTGGTACTATTGCGTGCATATTTTATTTTGTTAAAGTCACTAATGCTTTCTGTTTAACAATCCATTTGTCTCCTAATTGTTCTACTATTCCGGGACGATCAAGAGTCATATTCATTGCTTCTGATTTTGAACATCCATTAAATTCAACAGCTAGTTCCATATAATCGCTGGATTTAATCATTGGCAATGTCGCTATTGGCTCAAATTCGGTAGTTGTTTCTGAGGATTTTACTAAAAAACGTGCATCTCCATCCTTATATTCCAACATCTTTTTAAAATAACCAGTACCGCCTTCTCCGCTGATAACTGTTCCGAAATACCCAGTCTTTACTGATTGGATTTTGGTAGTGGGAGCTTCTGATGCTGGAATGGGTTTAATAACTGAGGCAGTCGATGTCATACTCTTCATCCTGTATAGTTCTTCCTCTAAAGATTGAATTCTTCTTTCTAATGCCGAATAATCTGAATTTGATGTAGTTCTATAAGATGAATAGTTGGCTCTTGGAGTATTATCCGAGTGTCTATATTCACTACATTTGGATTTAAGGGTATCTATATCCTCACGGTGACGATCTAATCTCTGCTTATATTTTCCGACTTTCATCATGGCTACAATAGCCATAATAAAACTTATAACTCCCAGTCCATATCCTATAAGGAATCCCCAAGTATTACTGGATTTATCATTTGCAAATAGCTTTATATCAGTCTCTACATTATTAACTTTTTGTGAGACCTCAACTAATTGCGACTCTAAGGTTTTAACCTTTTCTTGCAGATTATTGACAGAGCCAGTTGCTGTTCTAGCAGAGTTGTCTATTAATGTTTCACTCTGCTCAGTATTGTCTTCCTGATTGCCAAACCAACCATCTTCGCAGCTATATAGAGAAAAAGTCATGGACAGCAATAATGTATATATTATTGATTTACTATGTTTCATGATAATCGCTTATGATTGTTGTAATTCATTGTATATTTCAGCCGATATAGCATTAAGAACTCCCTTTATTGGATAATAGAAGAAAGTTTCTTCTATCATGTCCTTAGCTTCCGTTTCTTCCATTCGCTGACTTATTCCTTTTTCAAGGAATGTACGTAAGTCCTTTTTGGCTGTTTCTTGCGCAATACGAATTGAAGATGTTTTTACTCCAAAGTTCTTGTCGAAATTAAATACGGTATTCATATCCACAAGCACAAAATCAAAGAAGTCCTCAACTGCAGCAATTATACGGTCTTTATAACCATTATCAATTGTTGCATAAGTGTCAGTTGTTGTTACTAATCCGGAGCAGTCACTTTTAAAGACAATCATTTTATCCCGGTTATCTTCTATTCCCGTTCCAATGATACCGCCCTTACAAGTGGCTTCTTTAGGATTGGAATCTTTTTCAAGTCCTAATAAATCCAGCTCTTTACCGTATGACTTTCCTAAAACTCTTTCAAACACCAATTTAGTATAATTTGCAAGGAGCTTCGTATCCGTGGTAATTACACGAATAACCTTACTTCCATTTCCGCTGAACGATATATGGCGAGGCATATCAAGTCTAAGTAATTTGACGATATTGGCAATATGATATATGATGGCAGTATAGAAAATGATAAACACAATCTTAAAGTCTTCATCTTCTTGAAGCAAATAATTGAAGTCTATTGCCTTGATATTAATACCTGCTTTTTGAGGAATTGTATTGTCTTTGAGCCCAAAAAGGAAAGAAGCCATATTCGCAGGATGAACATTGCTTGGACTATTAAACACACGTATCAAATCCAATAAATTCTTTTCTTCAAGGAGCTTAAGAATTACATTTTTGTGCCAATCAACAATCCCATTATTCTCGTCAAGCTCTGAAAATGAATTTTCAAAGAGGGCGTTTGAAGCAAAACGGAATGATGTTACATGGCTGATACTTTTATCTTTTGCAAAAGCTATATCAGTCGTACCTCCTCCGATGTCCACATTGACCAAATCTGTCGCAGTAGAATATCTTTTGAAGAAATACTGGATAGGAGCAGATGACTCGGTCATATATCCCGTAACCCCATTTCCGAAATACTTTTCATAAGCATCATCCCATGTTGATTTGAGTCTTCGGAAGCGTTTGGGAGCCATACTAATAGGATAAAACCACGTTATCTTTGTATGTTGTAAATTCCCATTATTAAGCAAAACTTTATTTCTAATGATAAGCATAAGGCATCTTACATAGGATTCCATTACACATAATTCATCTCCATTGCCCCATTTGATATTGTACTTGAAATTATTGTATGGTAATTCGCTTCGTTTATCATAAGTAAATGGTAAATTGACAAGCGTAAATGGATCTATGATATTTGTCCAATCAACTGTTTTTGCATATGAAAGAACCGTGCGTGTAGGAAAACGATAATCCGACTGTCCGATTTCATTTGGTATAAAATCTTTCTCAATAAGTTCGGTCTCTTCAATTAAATCCTCAATTGAACCATACTCATTTTGGGTAGGAATGAACATTTCACACAATTGTCTGTCCTTAGTTGTAAAATTGAACACCTCTGGCTTTTCATTTCCTTTTCGGAATTCAATATGAGTATTTGACGTTCCTAAATCAATGGCAAATTCAAACCGCTCAATATTCCTTTGTTGTCTAAAAACAGGTAAGAGAATACCAGCATATCCATGATTATTATGAACTCGAATAAAGTCAAAATTGGTTCCTTCAAGCAGATAATTGTCTGCCTTATTCATAATTTGTTGGTCTTCATTACGACAAGTGCGATTCTTATACTGTAATCTTTCATTGTCTTTAAAGAATTGAAACTCAATTTTATTTGTTACAGATTGAATACAGGATACATTAAAAATGGCATCATCTTCGTTGTTGAATTTGACCAATGGCATAATAAAACCAGTAAACTTGAACTCAGTCATACCACCTTCATTATTCTGTACATCAGCACCTCTATTATTATAGTAAAGGCGCGTGTATTCTATATAACCTATATTGCGAGTTCCTTGTATTGGAATACGAAGGACGACCTTAACACCTGAATTCCCTGCCAAAATATTCATTTCGAGCATTGGCTTTCCATCAGGCATATTGCCTCTAACTTCTTCTACCGTGAAATATTCGAACAGTAAAGGTTTAATGGGGAGTATATATGCAAGTTCCTTTTCATCAAACTTTAAATTGCCATTAAAATAATTTTCCGTATTAAGCGTATGCGGTACTCGAATGATGGTGTCCTCCAAAAAATCACTAATTGTCAAATAAGGGTTTAATGACCCCTCAAAAGGAAGTGTCCTCTTTGATAAATCTGTTTCTGCATCAAAATAAGGAGCAGCATTTAATTTGCCCCATTTGCCTGATGTATATTGAAGGTCGCTATATTTATTCCCTGCTTCTACAGGAAGTATCAATGGTTTGATTGCGGTTTCCTTAGTTGTTCTTATTAAAAAATCACTAGTAGAAATTACCGGCTGCGATGCTTTCTTGTAGAGGGTATATCCTAATACTTCTACGATGTCATTCTGTTGAATATCAATAACTGATATAGCAGACAGTTCGTCAAGAACAGTCGGGCTTATATTAAGCAACTCATTCTTTCTCTCAATATCATTTATAGTTGAAAATGTTTTTGTTAGATACATATCAACTTCGGGAAACAGTCCGGCAAAATTCTGTATGCTTTTTCTTAAAGCAAAGAGATATTTCACAAATTCAAAATCTCTCTTATACAATGGTTGATATTTTGTATCAAAAGGCTTATCTTCCCCAAAGAAAATATCATTGATATACCCTAAATCATTAGCATTACTGAAAAACAATGTAGCAGGAGAAGTTGCTCCAATTATATTTAACTCGTCAGGTCCGTGAAGATAATTTAGGAGGTAAATATTCTTCAAATCTCCAAAATTGTATGTTCTGGAATCAGAAGACATATATTTTCGTAATGAATCCGCCAAATAACGATGTCCGGAAATTCCTGAATCGTCAAGTTCTTTCAACATAATGGATGGATCCCATTTTATAACTTCCACTTTGTTTCTGAACTTATCTATATTGAAAAATATTTCTGCAACATCCAACGTGTCTGACACCATTTTATGGAAAATAGTGTCACCATCAAGATTGGACTTTTTCGTTTTCCTATCCTGTTTACAAACTTCCTTAAAGGCTGTTTTTATCAGGTCTATTCGAGCAAATGGTGACGGAATTGAGGTAATTTCATGTCGGGCTGATGCTCCATCAGGATCCTCGATTGTGTCACGGCTTGCCGAATTGTAGGGAAACGAAGGACTGTTATTCCAATCCTCATAAGTAGTTGTTCCTTCCTTGTATAATCGAAATATTTTAGACATAATGAATTTAATTACTAAGTTTTTCAGATACCAATTTTTCTGTTCCAATAAAAAACATCTCAAGGAATTTATTTTCAATCCCTTTACTTTTACAGTTCTTGATTGCGCTGTTCAGTCTGTCTGTCACAAGATTATAATCAGAGAATTTGCTGAAAATACGTTTTGGTTTGACATTTGTTACAAGGTCAAATGGCTTATCTTTACAAGCAAGATTGAATAAATCAAGAGACCGCTTATTCTCTTTCATCTCTTTTAGCCATTCTTGATATTTTAAAAGGAAAGAAGATAGGCGATCAAAAAAATCTCCTGAATATAAATTGTAAAAATTACCTTTATTGGCATTAAAGCTGTTTGAACTATAATAATCCAATTTATATGTTAACGCATTTGACATCATAGTGAATTGAACCAAAGGTAAATAAAGCATTTCATGCATTTTACGATAGAATGAACTGAATGATATTACACCAAAATCATCCTTTATTCCCAATTCCATATTTGCAGAAGTTTCAAATCTTGAATTTGAAAAATCGACAATAGAAGTAGCTCCTAAAAATTCTATTAGATGGGCGGCATTTTGCTGCGCTGAACCTCCTTCATGATTTTCATATGTATTCGTCACATCATCGGCAAGATAGTACAAAGCATCTATTGTATTGTTTTTACTTATATTATTTTCATAATAAGCTAATGCCGATTTGGTTTTAGAAATAAAAGTGGATGAATCAATTTCACTTTCATCATCTTGCTTCAGCTTAAAATATGGTAATATTGTAACTGCACCAATTGTAGCACGGTTAATAAGATCGTAATTAGGAAAATTGTTACCCTCGCGTAATGTTTTTAAAAGCAGGGGAAATCCACTTGCACCCGTACCTCCAAATATTGAACTGATAATAAATATCCTATCCCCATCACTGAATGAGTTGGCAAAATCTAAAAAGTCGTCAGAGTGAGCAATCTGATTTAGTACGACACTACCTATATTCGGATTACCTTTGAAACCAACTTCCATAGATGATTCTAAGTTTTTATCAGAGAATAACATTTTTGTCAAAGCCTTATTGGATTTGGACATCGATGCGTACTCAATAAATTGCTGAAATGATTTATCATCTGTATCGTTGATACGTAGAGTGTAATTAGGTAAGATTCGTTCTATTTCAGTACGGAAAAATCTATTTTTATTATCTGTGTTGAACTGTAAATTCTCCCTTATTTCTGAATAATTATTTAGTAACGAAACTGTACGAGTCAGGTCTGCATTAGCAGCATCTGGATCAATTATTATTGGAACGATTTCATCCGCTCCAAATTTTACTCCAGTTGCAAGTATCATTGTGAGCGAACGCAAGACTCTAGAGCCCGTTCCTCCAATTCCAAATATAAATATCTTTGACATAGCTATATTTTAAAAAGGTGCACGTGAACAATTAGTACTCCACCACTTCAAAATGAAAGAGAAGACTATAAAAGCAATAACTGATATAAACATATTAGAAACTCCAAAATATATAATTTCGGATTCTCCTATATTTAAAGGCATTTGCAGATTGGTTGCAGGATCTATTGTTATCATTTTACCGTCATAATAGTCTTTAAGAACCCACTGCCATCCAACAATAAAGTTTATAATGCCGTTTATAACAAGAAAAATAATCCATCCCCACCAATGATTCAATTGAGGATGATTGATAACATAGTAATAAATAAGAACCATCGCAAAACTTATACCGAACATACTCCACCCGATACCAATAAATGAATTGGTCTGTGACAACAGGGAAGATTCTCCCCAAAGATAATTTGCTAATTCTATTCCAAAGAATTCCTCAAACCAGCAATAAATACTTCCAAAAAATTCACCCATAATTTATTTGCGTTTAACTGTAAATCTAAGTGATGTTAATACCTTATCTTTTTTATAAGCATCGGCAACACCATTTATAAGATATTTAATACCTGTTGTTTTATTTAAGTTATCATTAATATCGATTCCTGAGTCATCATTAGATTCAATAACCCAATCAGGCATTTGAGGAGTTTTAAGTATCAAGTTATCCTCAGCGATGTTAACCCCCTTAGGAATTACGATATTAATAAAATGCGTATATGGACTGTTTGATGCTGTAATAGGTTTTATGTCTTCAATTACCAGTGATTGATTATTAAATGTATAGTTGGAAAGGTCTTGTATTACAGTTTCAGGCTGAAGTGTAGAGCTAAGATTCACTCTTATAGTAGCGTTGTAATTTCCCTTTGTCGGATTTATAGTTGTACTTGTTAAACTCCGATTCTTAATTTCATATGGTTCCGCCACTTTTTTAGAGTAAGCTACTATACCTTCAAAGCCAAAATCTTTCAGTTCGTTCACTGGCACTACTGAATTCAGCTTTGCCAATATATTGTTATTTCCAAAAATCCAAATATAGTATGGCCTTTTAACGTCTTTCAGTTTCTCAACACCTCCGTTCGGATAATAATATTTACCGTTAAAGTCTGAAGTCATTTTTATGATTTCCACACCAAGATTGGGTATTCTATTCCGACCTTCATTGATTGCATTTTTAATTGAAATTTGACACCTGCTTAAAAATTTTTGAGAGTTGGATACAGGAAGATCCAAAATACAATCTGAAATAAAGATACTGACCGAAGTGTCTGTCATCTCCTGTAGAATCATACTTAACATTTCTCCCAAATCAGAATTTGAATGATTCCCTCCAGCTTTTTGGAACGTTGTTGGAGACATAGTTTTTATATATTGTTCAAGGCTTCCTTTATATGGAATAATCCGATTATTTATATAATTTAGACTTGTAGTATCTGAACAAACACTCAAATCGCTGACATAATCAAAAACAGCATCCTTTAATTGTGATCCGTCACACATATATCCATCCATACTACCAGAATTTTCTATATACACATTCAGGGTAGGATTTATATCACTAATCGGATTTACATTGTTATCCGAACCAACGACGATCTTGTCTCCACCACACCCAAATAGTAATGTGGTGGATAAAATGGCTGAAGCAGCCAAGAGTATATTGAGCCTAATATTCATGGTTGTATAATTATATTTTTGTATTCCTCTTACCAAGAGGGAGGAATTGAAAAAATCATATTGTATTTCAAGCATCTATTGCACAAATGTCTGTCTTTTACTAAACATATTTATGTGATTTTGATATGTTCGACCAAAGAAAATCTTGATTATTTCAGTTATCTTCAATAATTTGCTTAACTTTGCAACAATCAATATCCCTCTTGGTAAGAGATAAACTTTTTTGCTAAACAACTTCCATCTTACAACTCTTTCAGTATTTGATGGTTCGCTTTATCTACTACTGCATTGTCCAATGAAGCCAAATAAATTTGTGTGGTCATTTCAGAATCATGTCCCATCCCCTCGCTGATGACAGAAATCGGAACATTCTTGCTTTTGGCTGCGCTTGCCCATGAATGGCGGGCACAGTACATGCTCAGAGCAACGGATATATCGGCCAGTCCGGCTATTTCTTTCAGTTTCCGGTTTATTACGGACATCACATTCCTGTACTGCTTGTTCGTATCTTCAAAAGGATATTTCAATATTGGCAGAAGATAGGGGCTGAGACTGTTTTCCGGATACTTGCCGACAATCTCCTGCATACATTGTTCCCACCTGATAACCAGCTGCTGCCCGGTCTTTCGTCTGCGATATGATAAAAAGCCGTTCTGAAGGTCCTTCTTTTTCAGGTGAGCCATATCTATGAACGACATGCCACGGGTATAGAAGCTGAACAGGAACATGTCCCTTGCAAATTCCAGATTAGGCTGCAAAGACAGATCCAGGTTCTTCATGCGCTTGATGGCGGATAAGGGAACGGCACGCTTGACGGTCTTGTCCACTCCCGTATAGACATGCCTGAAAGGATTGCGCTGTTCCACCAGTTCCTTTTCCAGGGCACGGTTATATACTGCCCTCAGAATACGCATATAGAATGAACTGGTATTCCGTACGACACCTTTCCCATGAAGATAGGCTTCATAAAGCTGCATCAAATCCGAATCAATTTCAGACAGCAGAATATCCCGGTCCTGCCTGAACTGCATGAAACTTTTCAGGGTGCAGGAATAGTTCTCGGCCGTGCGTATCTTGCCCATCTGTCTGAGATGGGCGATGACACCCTGCATGAAGTTGAAAAATGACTGTTCATCCGTTCCGTTCTGAAAGGAACCAATAATCTCATCCACCGTAAATGTACTTTTCTGATTTCCCAATTTACGAATGGTCATTTCAAACCGCTTCAGGTCCCATTTCATACGTTCCTGCAAGGAGAGAAGCAGATTGCTTCGCTCTGAATTACCGATGATGATATTGTTTTCTGCATCATTCCATTCATCTGCAAATATCCGGTAATCCGTCTTTAACTGACGGATTACACGGTTCTGGATAATCTGATAATAGACGGTACCTTCTTTTCCCTCTATGACGGAAGGTCTGAATTTTGCTTTTACACTGGCCATAGGCTATTTTTTAGATTCGTTCCCGATAGACTTGCTTTTGATGGACTTCGCCTTGCTGTCCAACTCCTTTGCGGCCTGCTCTTTCAGGCGTACCTGCTCGGTAAGTGCAGCCTGCTTCCGGACGGCATCCTCGTATACCTCCACGTCCTCGCGTATCTGTTCAATCCCGGCATTGTCACGGTTCAGTTCAAAAATGTTTTCCAATTCTGATATTTCATTCGGAGTGGCTTCACCTTTCATCTTGATATAGCGGTATTTCAAATCGTTATCCATACGGTCATTATCAGGCCACTTTTCGATGTAGAAAGCCACAGAGACAACTATCGAGTACGTTACCAGTAAGATCAGGGTCCAGAATATATAAGGTGTATCTATGCTGATGCTGTGTCTGTGACAGACAACATCGGGTTCCTCCATTCTGTTCCTGACGGAAGTGGAAAGCGATTCCATCTTCTCCGATATATGCAGGATGGTGTCTTTCTCTGTTTGGGCGAACCGTTCCAGGAACTCGTTCTGATTCTTGTGGTACGCCTGCTGTTCGCTTTTCAATACAGACAGGGTTTCCATGAACTTGTCCGGCATGGAGTTTCTTTTCAGCAGATTGGATGTATCGCCCTTGATCATGACAAGAGCCTCCAGCACACGTTTGAAGCCTGTCTTTAAGGCATTCAGTTCCTGTATGACCTCTTTGTCCGCTTCGGCATCACCGCCCGCCGATTGAGGCATGGACAGCCCGTTTATCTTGTTTTCGATTCTCTCCAGGCATCCGTAGATGCTTTCCATAAACTCTTCCTGTTTCATAATTTCATTGATTTTAACGTTTAACACTTTAATAATCGGTTGTTTGGGGCAGACTTACAATCCAAGCCCTTTCCGTTTCTTTTTCTTCTTGCGCTTGCGCAGCAGTTCGTCGTACGGGATTTGTTCTTCCGGAACAGACTCTCCAAAAGAAGAAAACAGCCCCAGTCCGTTGCTTTCAATAAATGCCATATTGGATGGTTCCTGTTCCTTCAGGTTGCGGTTTGCCGGAGCTTGATTCTGCTTTTTAACCTCTAAATCCACTTCGGTTTCCGGACTGTTTCCGCCCAGAATGGCATTCAGTTTTGCAAAGCTGAACTCCCTGCTGATTTGCGAGCCTTTGAAGGTCAGGCCGTCTTTGGTAAGGCGTATGCCTTGAATGTCACCGGCGGATTTCATTTTGCCGCCTCTTCCGACAAATTCCAGTTTTATACCCTGCAAGGCCAGACCGACCACAAGTTCTTTCCATGTCCTGGCGCGTTTCAACGCTTGCTTCACGGCATGATGAATCTCGTATTTAATGCGTTCCGAATCATGCAATTTCGCTACATTGGTTTTGCCTTTATCCTCCGCATAGGTCAGTCCGTACTTGTCTTTAAGTCTTTTGGTGGCAATCTCGTTACGCTTGTAATCGCCCTGTGAGGAGATTACTTTGCCGTCATAACCGATGCGGTTATAGACCAGATGGCAATGCGGATTGTCGGTATGGTGATGCCTTACCAGTATGAACTGGGTGTTCCTGATGCCCATCAGCTCCATGTATTCCATCGCTATCTTAGCCATGAATTCATTGCTCAATACCGGCTTGTCTTCCGGTTTGAAGCTTAACGCGATGTGTCCGACGGGCTGTTTTATCTTCGGATTAAGCAGGCACTGGCAGTTGAAACTGTCCGCTATTTCACGGTTATTGCCCAGCAATACGCCATCGGAACCGATGATCTCGGCATTGTCCTTTCCCATCACGTAGCGGATGCAGCCGCCAAAGGACTTGCCTTTCTTGATTTTGCCTATCATGTATTCCTCCTTTCCACTTTTTTATATTCGTTCATGATCACTTTCAGTTTTTCGAGCAGTTCCATGACGGCATTCCTTGTCCGGTAGAATCCTGTCTGATGGGACAGCCTGGTAAGCTGGTTCAGGTTGTTCGCCATTCCCACAAGATTGCGTATGACGGCTGCTTCCTCCGTCGAATGCCTGGCCACAATCCTTGCCTCGAATGCGGCTTCCCGGATGAATTCCGCCAATGTGCGGTTCGCCTGTCTGCTGCGGTGCAGCAACCGCTCGTAATCAATCCTGGAGAACTTTACCGTTACGGATTTGGAAAGCTTGCGGATACCGCTTGCTTTCGGTCTGCCTCTGGGTCTGGTTTTATCCTTGTCACTCATATTACTTGGTTTACTGTGATTTGTTATTATACTGTGATGATGTGTCCTGCAATCTGCGACCGTTGGGAGCGGATTGCCTCCACGACTCCGGGAGTGGAGCGAGGTTTTCGGGATGCCCGAAAGATAACCTCGCTAACTCCCGAAACTGATGTTCCGTCCGTTGACCGCCTCTGGCGGGTTCTGAATGCCGGAATGCCATCATTCCATGATGCGGATGGATTTTGCACCGGGTGTCTTTTACAGTTTGCGCCACCGCTCGAAGTCTTCCGAATAGATTTCAAGATGCTGCCGGGCGATATTTTCCAGCAGTCCTGAAACGCTCATCCTCCGGCTTCCGAGCTTGCGGACATACTCGTCCAGCCTGTCCCTTACCTCGCAGCTCACGAATACGGGCTTGCGGTCTTCTATTCTGGGAACCTGCAGGAATGTGCTGCGGTACTCTTCCAGTGACAGCCTGCGTTGCCTGCCGCTAATCCGGCACTTGGATGCAGGAGCGGAACCGTCTTTCTCTGCCGGCTCCTGGATCCCGGATTGTTCCGTGACTGTCGGCAGGATTTCATTCCCGGCATGGTCAGTAACCTCTCCTGCACTTTCAGGGTTTTCACACTCAGGAAGGAGCTGTGACATTTCCATACCTGTCATAGCTTCCCACCGCTCTTTGTCAAAGCTTTTTCTTGTAGCCATAATCTTTGAAGTTTAATAAGTCAATACAGTGGTCTTGGTATGTACCTTGACCGGTTATCGGCAGCAAAGGAAGTGTGTATAGTGCACTGTGTCAAGCAAATGGAGTGAGTGTGGCAATTATGGCCGGTTCTGTATTATATGCACCGGACAAACGGTGGCGACTGCTGTGATTTGCCACACCTGCACGGGCGTCCATGGAATCGGACAATGATTTCATGGCAGTATGGAGACTGAATCCAACGGACACTTTACCGGATATAGGATAACCCGTTGCAATCGTACCGGTATACTTGCTGCAGTCAGTTCAGGCAGTAATAATCATATGGCGGTATTGCTCAGTCGGGTCATACTGTCCACCGGCCATGCAACATGATGACAGATGATGAAACAGACCGTCAGCCGTCTGCAAATCCATTGCAGTGTGATTATTACTGCTTTAATTTGTACCGGGAAAAGGAAAGACAGACCAGTGGCTTGCTGCAACCATGCCACTTGTTCCCTCCTGTCAGATGTATCGGATAAGGCAGTAAGCCGGCTTTGCCTTGGCGGTACAAGATGGAAACAGTATCAAATGGAAGTAAACAATGAGATTATGGAAATAGTAAGTTTTGAAAAAAGGACCTTTGAGGAGATGGCTGCCAAGTTGGATTACTTCGTGCAGCGGATGGATGACCTCTGCCGACAGCACGGGGAGAAGAAGGCAGAACGATGGATGGACAGTCATGCCGTCTGCCGGAAACTGCGTATCAGCCCGAGGACATTGCAGACCCTCCGTGACAACGGCACACTCGCCTTTACCAAGATTGGCAACCGCACCTACTACCGTCAGGAAGACGTGGAACGGGTCATTGTGGATGTGGAAGAGAGACGGAAAGAGGCGAAATGGAAAGGCAAAAGCATTTAGCAGTTGAAGTATCAATTAAAGACAAACCGTATGAGTAGTGAAATCAGAGAAAAAGACCATGAGTGGGTATGTAAATTCCACTCGAATTTCGACCGGCTTCTGGCTTCGTTCGAAAAGTTGTTCAGCCAACGCCGACCTCCCGTATATGACGATGAGCTGCTGACTGACAAGGAGGTGTCGCACCTGCTTAAAGTGAGCCGCAGGACATTGCAGGATTACCGAAGCAACGGCATACTGCCCTATATTCAGGTGGGCGGCAAGATTCTGTACAGGGCTTCCGACATAGAACGTACCCTGATGGACGGCTATAGCTATAGGGAGGCGTACCGTTCAAGAAAATGAAAATCCATCCCGTTTCTTCTGCCTGCGGCCGCATGAAAAAAGGGACACCCGGAGGTCGGTTCTTCTTCTTCCTTCCTTCGGATGCCCCTTTCTTGTTCTTTCAGGTGTCGGGTTTATTTCGTACCGGTGGTCCTTACACTTACCCCTTTCGGTATCGGGTTGTCGAGTATTATCCGGTAGCATAGTCTGCCGTCCACATTCACCGGCTCTTTCGCCACCATGAAGCCGGCGCTTTTCTCGACTTTTGCCGCATCGAGTATCATGCCGGCAATGAAGCTGTTCGAGAAGCGGGCGCAACGCGGGTCGTTCCAGATCGTGAAGCCGTTCTCGTCATCCGAGACGAACATGTACCAGTCCTTGGGTCTGTCTTCGTCCCTGGCGATACACAGCCTGTTTCCTGCGTGCAGGCTCAGTTCCCTGCTCAGTATCCGGCTCAAATACATGCTGCCGTCACGGCATACCGTGATGATCCGTTTGCCCTTATAGGTCAGTGCCGGATGGGAATTGCTCTTGTCATAAACTGTCAGTTTCATAATCATCAATATTTTTTCGTTATGCCTTGTTGTCCTTTATTCGTGTCATGCCGCCTCTCCGGCCATGATCAGCCTTCTTCTGGCGATGAACTTCCGGTTTGCCCGGACGGATTCCATCATCGCCTGTGCCCTGCGCGTCACCACCGAGGTCTTCTCGCCCATGTGCCTGGCTATGGTGCGGAACGAGCTTCCGGTCTCGTAGAACCGCAGCATGAATATCCTGTAATCCTCGTAGGAGAAATGCCGCCTGAGGAACTTCTGTATGTCCCTTACCAGCCTGTCGCATCCGGTCAGCATCTCTTCCCGCTCTTCTGTCTCTTCCGCGCAGTCCGTCTCGCCCAGTCTTGCGAAATACTCGTCTCCGGGACTGTCGTAACGGCTTTCATCCCTTGCCCCCGACTGTAGGATTCTCCGGTAGCATCCGAAGAAATAGGATTCCAACTCATCGATCCCGCCGCTTGCGAACATGATCTGTTTCCTGACTGCCAGATAGGCATCATGGAATGCGTCCTCGTCGATTTTTCCATAGATGGAGAGTCTCTCCTTCAATCTCGCGTATGAACGGTTAAACCATCCGTTGAATTCTTTTACGTCTTTTGTTGCCAAATCCTTTTTCCATTTATCTGTTAGACATCCGGCCCGTGGTGCGGGCACTCTTGTTTCTTTGAATGCCTTACAGCCGTTCTCCCTCCGGAAAGGCGTCAAGGCTCGGCAGGAAAAAATACCGGAGCGCAAAGCGCAAGGATGATTTTTTCCCCGCCGACCCGCAGGGCCCGGCCTTGCGCTCCGGAGGGGAACGGCTACCTTTGCTTCAAAGAAATAAGTGTGTCCTTTTCTGCTTTTTACCGCCTGCAATTATCCTCTTGCGGTGAAAAGGAATGTCTGACGGTGACACGTGTCGTCCGGTTTGCGGTTTGTTCCTGTTTTTTTGTTTCCTTCGCACAGGAAACGGTAGGAACAGCCTGATTCCGCCGTTTCGTTTTGCATGAAAAATCAATGTCAAACGACTTAAAATTTAAGAATTATGGAAGTAGTGGTCATAGACAAGGCGACTTTCGAGAGGATGCTCTCGGGATTCGAGATTTTCGCGGAAAAGGTGGAACTGCTCTGCCGGGAACAGGAAGACTTGGGAGAAAAGGAATGGCTTGACAGCGATGACGTGTGCAGGCTGCTCTGCATCAGTCCGAGAACCTTACAGACGATGCGGGAGAACGGAACGCTGGCTTACACCAAAATAAGCCACAAGGTATATTACAGGCCGGAGGACGTGAAGGCCGTCTTCCCCGTGGCTGAAATGAAGCGATGTATAACAGCCGGCAAGGGAAGAGAATGCAATGTAACCAACCAATAAATATCGTGCTTATGAATGACAATGGCAATATCCGGCTGCTGACACCGGAAAACGACATGCGCGTGAGAGCCTTTCTCTCGTCGCTGGAAGAACTATCGGAAAAGGTGGAGAAAATACGTGAAAACAACAAACCGTCACTGGACGGGGAACGCTATTACACCGACAAGGAACTGGCTGTCAGACTGAAGGTCAGCCGCAGGAGCCTTCAGGATTACCGAAACAACGGCATACTGCCCTATATCCAGATAGGCGGCAGGATCTTGTACAGGGCTTCCGACATTGAACGTACGTTGATGGACGGGTACAAGGAGGCGTACCGCTTGAAACGGGATATATGATTGACTGACCGGTAAAGTTGCTCTTATTCGTAATTTCTATACTCAAAGAGTCGTTTTACGGATTAAAGGCAACTTTCATCATGGTAACTTCAATAAAAAGTAGGGAGAAAAGCGTAAAAAGTAGGGAGAAAACGATAGTTTGGTAGGGAGAAAAATGTATCTTTGCGTTCAAAAGTGAAAATGTATGCAGACCGAACTCGAAAAACTTGTATCTCTGTACAGAGAATTGGGAATAGACAGGCAGATAGATTATGACAAATTCTATCTCTATTCCCTCATTACCCACTCTACAGCCATTGAAGGCTCCACCATCACCGAACTTGAGAATCAAATCATGTTCGATCAGGGAATCAGTCTGAAAGGAAAGAGCATCGTGGAACAGCACATGAACCTCGACCTGAAAGACGCATACGAGCATGCCATAAGGCTGGCAGATGCCCATACCGACATAACCGTTGATCTGCTGAAAAGCCTCTCTGCCCTTGTCTTGAAAAACACGGGGCAGGAGTACAAGACCGTATTGGGGGATTTTTCATCGGCACGGGGTGATTTGCGCCTGTTGAATGTCACGGCCGGAGCCGGTGGAAAATCGTACATGAACTACAGCAAGGTCCCGGCAAAACTGTCGGAATTTTGTACCCGGCTGAACAGGGAACGTGAAAATCATGCCGCCAAGAGCATGACACAGTTATATGAAATCAGTTTTGATGCCCACTATGACTTGGTGACAATACACCCTTGGGCAGATGGGAACGGCAGAATGGCCCGCCTGCTGATGAACATGCTGCAATTCGAGTTCGGACTGATACCGACAAAAATCCTCAAGGAGGACAAGGAAGAATATATCAAGGCACTGGTGGAAACCCGCGAGAACGAGGATTTGAATGTTTTCAGGGAATTTATGACAGCTACCATGATTAAAAATCTCACCCGTGACATAGAGGTTTACCGCAAATCCATTGACGATACTCCCATAAGTGGGGAGAAACCACAAAAAAGTAGGGAGAAGAAAGTGAAAAGTAGGGAGAAAATCATGGCTCTGCTTTCACAGGACAACACGTTGAGCGCAGCAACTCTCGCAGAACGGATAGGCATAACAGCCAAAGCGGTGGAAAAACAGATTGCCGCATTGAAAGCGGACGGGGTGCTCCGACGAATCGGGCCGGACAAGGGCGGATATTGGCAGGTGGTCGAAAAAAAGGATTGATTTTTTGGAGGGAGCGCAGTTTGCCGCCTGCCTTTTTTATTCGCTTTTCAAAAAAATGCCCTCCTATAGAAAATCAGAACAGCATACGGACCGGTAGTTTCCTACTGTCTGTATGCTGTTTCTTTTTTTGTTGTATCGACTTTTCCGTCGGTCGCTTGTTTCCGCTGCCGTCAGCCTTCCTTGTACAGACGTGAAAGGGGAAAGGTTTTCGGGCTGAATACGCTTTGCCTGCAAAGGAAGATTCTGCCCGAAACGGCACGGCCGCCCGACCTTTTCACTTTCAATGAAGTCTGTACTAACTTCATGGACGGCGAGGAAGCAGGCGGCTGCGAAATTGTCATTGGCTGTCAGAACCGGAATGTGTGCGGCTCTGGCTTCTCTTTTCCATCAGTCTGTCCATTTCCCTTGAGATTTTTTCTTCCGTTATCCTGGCATACCCTTGTGTGGTGGAAATATTGGAGTGTCCCATCATCTTGGCTATGCTCTCGATGGATACGCTCTCTGAAATGAGCAGGACCCCGAACCCGTGCCGGGCCTGATGGTACGAAAGGTCATCGTGCCTGCCCAGGATCACGCCGATTTCCCGTATCTCGTGCCAGATGGAATCCCGGCTTGGCAACGGGAACACGGGGCTGTGCATGTCGGTGGTATTGTACAGGGACAGTATCTGCTCGGCTATCGGGTGCAGGGGGATGAACGCTTCCACCCCGGTCTTCTTCCGGTTGATGCGGATGAACCGCCGCCCCTCCGCCGTCGTCCCGATATGGCACGGATGGAGCTGCTTGATGTCGGCATAGGCAAGCCCGGTGAAATAGGAGAAGATGAATGCACGCCTGCCCAGTTCCGCACGTCCTTCATTCAGGGGCATGGCCAGTATCCTTTTCATCTCTTCACGGGTGACATACTTGTGCTTGGGTGCGGTTTTCTTCTCATATTCGACATTCTCCACCGGATTGGTGCGCAGGATCTCGTTGTCCACGGCAAGATACAAGAGGCGGTTCAGCCAGCAGAGGCAGCGGTTGGTCTGCGAGGTGCTGAAATTCTTGTTCCTGATAAGGAATGCCTTGTAGTTCCTGCCGAAGTCTTCCGTTATTTCTTCAAAGGCGATGTCCTTCTTCCCCAGTGAAACAAGGTAGTCCGTCAGGTACTTCTGGAAATACTGTGATTGCCGGTAGGTGGAGGTGGAATTGATCTCCCTGCTCCGTATTCTGAGACGTTCACGCTCTATCTCGCCCATCCGGAGCAGGTGTGTCGGAACGACGAACTGCCTTGTCACCCGGTTCTTGATAATCTCCGCACTGACGACACCCTGTGTCCTCAGAATTTCCTCGTAAGTCTGTTCGATATACTTCCGGTACTCCTGCAGTCTGGCGTTTTCCCTTACCGTGCGTATGGTCCCGGTTCGGGCGTTCCAGTCTTCCGGCTTGCAGCATATCCCGGTGGTGATGGCGGTGTTCCTGCCGTCTATGGTGATGCGGCACATGACCGCAGTTGTTCCGTCAGCCTTTATCTTGCCGCGGTTGATATAGAATAGTATGGAAAAGGTACTTCTCATGATTCTCATTGTTTATGGGTTATAGAACAAGTTTCAAATCTCCGGTAGCCTCGATAAGCCTGTCCATGTCCTCGAAGAGCTTTTTCGGGGTGACGCGGGCATAGACCTGGGTCGTCTGTATGTTGCTATGCCCCAGCATACTGCTGATGGTCTCTATCGGAACGCCCGCTTCAAGGGTGACGAGCGAGGCGAACGAGTGGCGTCCGACATGGTAGCACAGGTTCTCCTTTATCCCTGCCAGCACGGCCAGCGCCTTCATGTGGTTTCTCATGCTCGGATAGTGGATCATCGGGAACAGCGTGTCCCTGCTGTCATCATGATATTTCTCTATCAGGGCGACGGCTTCCGGCAGAAGCTTCACGCTTGCGCGGAGCTCGTTCTTTTTCCGGCGGTATTTCAGCCATAGCTTGCCGTCCTCGCCGGTGTACAGGTTTTCCCGGGTGACGGTCACGGCATCGCTGTAGGCGACCCCGGTATAGCAGGCGAATAGGAACAGGTCCCTTGCCAGACGGTGGGTCGTGCGGTGCGGGTCTATCTCCACGTCACGGATTTTCTCGAAGCTTTCACGGCACAGTGCCTTGGGGGTCTTAACGGTCTGTTTCGGGAGGACGTAGTGCTGGAACATGAACCGCTCGGAATGTCCTTCCTGATAAGCCCTTTTGCACGCTTTCTTGAGAATTGCCAGGTAATGCCGTACGGTGTCCACGGCATACCCTTTCTCGTCAAGGATGAAATTCTCATAGTCATGGATGAACTGTTCCGTAAGCTGCCCGAAGGCCAGGTCTTTCGTCTTGAATTTGGTTTCAATGAACTCGCGCATGGTACGGCAGGTAAAGTCGTATGCCGGATAGGTACCTTTTGCCCGGTCTATCCCGATACGGCTCTTCACCTCATCCCTGAGGGCATCCAGCATTTTCATCAGGGTCATCTGCGTCTTCATGCTGCCCTGGAAGGCATCCTTTACGGAAGCGGCGTCAAATTCCCCCTTGCGTTCCAGAAGGGAATCGAAAGCGGCATTGATGTCAAGCAGCAGCTTGTCGATTTTCGCATTTGTTTCCACCGCCTCCCTGCTCTTGCCGTTCAGCCGGCTTTCACGGGGATTCCACAGCCCGGGAGTGCAGGAGAGCTTGCAGCTGAACTGCGCCATCGTCCGGTTCACGGTGATGCGTCCCATTATCGGGGCTTTGCCCGACTTGTCCAGTCCGCTCTTTTTGAGGTAGAGCAAAACCTTGAATTTTTCTACTTTCATACGCTTATAACTTTAGTTGCAAAATTACCTGTTTTATAAACGTTCTTTGGTATGCAAAACAATGACAATCAGTGCAATATATCGGCGTTTTAAATTATCCGATCCGCTTTGCGTTACCTCGTTCCCTTTCGGTAACTGACCGGCTAACGGTTTGGTAACTGAACATCTTCAACAATCCCCACTTTCCTGCTTTTTTCTCAAGTGGAAGAATATAGAGAAATAGTTAGTTTCCAATGGATTACGTTATCCTTTCTTCTCGTTTCCGGTGCTCTGTTTACCTATCTTATTCCACGTTGCCCGCCATACAAACGCGACATTGATGCTTTATTTTGGTGGTGACATTTACACTGTTTCCAAATTGTTGGGGCATACAAGCGTAAAAACGACTCAAGTTTATGCTAAGATAGTGGATGAGAATAAGCGTAAAACCGTGAATCTAATACCTAATATTGTTAAAGACTAAAAGTTGTTGATATGGATAAAATTGAAGCATTGGCAGTAATTAATAAGCTTTCTTTGTTAGAGAATATTTTCAAAGGCTATATGATTTCATTAAAATTGGCAGATTTGCACAATTCAGAAGTGGCGTTAAAAAAAAATAGTGAGGATTATAAGAAAGCCGGTGTGGATTGTGAAGAAGAGCTATCCCTAATAAAAAAAACTCTAAAAGATTTACAGGATGATCCAAAACGATTGGAAGGAATCACGAGGTCGGATTTACTTAGTTTAAATTCTATATCGTCTAATATTGGTTTGGTATGTGCTTTTTTGGAATGCAATCAAAAAGATAATAAGTTTCTAATAGATAAGATATGTAAAATAGATGAACTCATTTTTTTGCGTGTAATATATAATTTAGTGGAAGCGTGGAAGCCTTATTGGATGGCAAAATTAGAAGATGAGGGCTTTGATTATAGGGAATCTATAATAAGCGTAGATTTATTGTGTACAACAATATATCAGTTTAAAGAAATAATAGGAAGGGATAACAAAGATAGTGATACGCTATTTGCCATAAACCATTTAAGAGGTAATTTGGAGGCTTCTCTTCGTGAAATGGATGAAGCGGAAGAAATAGGAGAAGAATCACAGAGCGAAATAGATTTCTTTGATCCTTGTTTAAGGTTACAGGATGATCTTGATGATGGAAGTGTGGTTCTTTATGATGATGAAGATATATACAGGGAAATAACTAGATTCAAATTTTATTTGTTGGAAAGAGAGAAGGAGGACCGGTCTATTTTACTTGAATCGGTTACCAACAAACTTTTATATGCTTATTTTCTCAGAAGAAATAAAGTAAATAAAAAGAACCCTAAAGATAGAAATCGCCATTTGATGCTTATGTATGAAATGATAATAACTAGTATTATAACAAATATAAGTTGGGATTTAAAAATAAAATATAGTGAGGAATTTAAAAAAGAATGGGAAGCTAGGACAGATAAAGGAATTACTGTGATAGATTTACTAACGATGGAAATGCCTCATCCTTTTTCTGCGAATAAAAAACAGCCAATGCCGAAAGAGTTAGATACAAAAGAAGCTAGAGAATTATTTGAAAAAACAGTCAACTTGGGATATTGTAAAAAAGATAATAGTTTGTATAGATGGACTGCTACAGGGGGGCTATTTGGTTGTTTTGTAGACTGCGCTAGTGAACGCCTGAAAGTGCGGAGTAGTAATAATAGAATTCCCTGGTCGATGTTTGAAAAGGCTTTTCAATGTGAAAAAACTACTATATCAACAGCAAAATCGGCCGTAAACAGCTACACTATGAAAGGATTAAATCCCCCTGTTGGATATGAGGATATTGCAAAGATATGCAATATTAATTTTCAGGAAAAAAGAGATAGAAGATTATAATGCATATATCTTTATATCAGTGTTTTATATCTTATTATATTCCCCTATGTATCCCCTATATAGCTCCTATATAGGGGCTTTTTTTATCTTTTATTTCTGATATTCGCAGCATGTTAAACAGGCTTAGAAAGCGGTGCACAGTTATCTAAGTCATAAATGAAAAGAATATGGATGAGAAAATTTTAGACAGGTTGAATAAAATAGAGAGATACACTCTATTAGCTGCAAAAAATGTGCTTTGCCTTGATGATGTTGCGATGCTTACCGGATTAAGCAAGAGCCATTTATATAAGTTGACTTGTAGTCATCAGATACCACATTACAAGCCTAATGGGAAGCAAATGTATTTTGACCGTATGGAAATAGAAGGGTGGATGAAGCAAAATAGGGTTGCTACAGATATGGAAATAGATCAAAAAGCAGCCGATTATATAGAAACAACTCAATATAATCGCCATGGATATAGATAAGCTGTCCGAGAAAGAGCGTGAAGAGCTTCTTTCTCGTTTGAGTGCGGAGAAGAAGCTCAAGGAGGCCGCCAAACGTAAGAACTACCAGAAGATGCGCAACAGGTTCATAGCCTCAACAGAAAAGCGTGTACGCAAATATGTGAAAGAAGGAATGGCATTGAAGAAGTGGCTGCATGATGAGGCTGATACCTTTTACAATGCAATGAAAGGTTACGGTGAGTTGAAACGTGACGAACAGTTAGGTTTTACTGTTGGGAATGATAATTTTCGCATACAGGTAAAAGGAAACCGTGTTAAGCGTTTTGATGAGCGTGCAGATATCGCAGAGAAACGCCTTATTGACTACCTAAACAGGTGGATACAGTCAAAGGGCGAGGGAGAGAGAAATCCGGTGTACAAACTGGCGATGTCTCTTTTGCAGCGCAATGAAGCCGGGGACCTTGATTATAAGTCTGTATCCCGTTTGTACGAGTTGGAGCAGGACTTTAACGATACCGAATACACGTCTATAATGCAGTTGTTTCGTGAAAGTAATATCGTTGAAGGAACGGTAGTGCGCTTCTATTTTGAAGAAAAAGACGAAATGAACAGGTGGAAACGTATCGAGCCCTCATTCAACCAGATGTAAAACATATCAGTCTGTCCCGGTTGGTTAATTCCATCCGGGTATGACTGTCTAATACTTTGTTTTTATGTTTGACAGAATGGATTTAAAGGTTCGGCTCGATACAGACAATGATATCCGGCGCATAGTTGACCGTTTCCGGCTGCAACACTGTACAAGGGGCGCAAAAACCTTCTATGAAAGTTCGGAGTACGGGCGCTTTGAGGGGATACATTTAAAGATAGAGCACAATATATTGAAAATGGTATGCAGTATCCACAAGTTTTTTTTCAAAAGTGCCATGGGTATTCTTGATAATTCCGGGAGTTTTACCATATCGCAAGCTAGGGCGGCATTACGTACGCTGTTTAATGATGTTGACATTGATGTATCCCATGTTACGGTTACTTACTTTGAAATAGGGCTTAACATGCGGCTATCAAGAGAGGCAAATGAATATATCCGGCTTGTATCGTCTGTTGGTGAGAATAGGAAATTGTTTAATGATGCCAATTTTGAAGAGAACCGGCAGAAAACCACGGAAAAAAGCAGGTGCAGAAGCAAGGTTTTAAAAATGTATGATAAGAGTTTTGAGTACCGCAGCAAGGGGAAAGCCGTTGAGTCTAACATTTTAAGGCTGGAAACATCATACAGGCGGCAGAATATACCGTTATCCGAGTTCTTCAACGATGCCTTTGTTTTTCGTCTTGTATCGCAGTTTTCCCGCGATTGGCACAGTTTGTCCTTTCCTCATCAGATAATAGCGGAGAAAGGCACAAAAGGCAGTCAGATAGAAAAGGCGCGGCGTATTATGGAGGTCGGGCGTGATGCTTACCTGACCGAAAGCCGTAAGGATATGGAAGCCGGTATAATCACCCCCAAACAGTACCGTTGTATCCGTGAGTTTGTGCAGCGTTGGGATGATTATAGAAAAACTCTCCGTTTCTCGTTGCATGGCTATGGAGTTGAGTTTAAAGATGAGCTTTGCAGGGTTTTATGTGCTGTATCCGGGTAGTTGCATGTTAAGACAGTGTTAAGTTAAATCCGGATAAATCATTTAAGTAGTTGATTTTCAGCAAACTAAATAAATGCCCAAATGGGCACGTTTTTAGTAAAAGATAAATTATTAATATTCAAATAGTTAGTAATATGAAATGCTTGATTTTAACAACCGTTAAGCAAATAAACCGCTATATATGTGCTATAAATTCCTTAGTAACTTGTCTTATACTGCCGAAAGGCAGCCGTAAGGCTATAGGAAGCAGTAAAAACCCTATGTTTTACAAGTGTTTGGCTGTGTGCCGTTAGAGGCTGGCTAAAAAAACAAGGTTAAATAGGCGGAATTCCGCCGGTTAAGGGAATAGTAAACGAGTGACGGATTTAGAAATTTGCAGCAATGGATAAAACAGAGATGAAAGGCAGAATCATTAGCCGGGCTTCAAATTACGAACTGATAGAGTTTAAATACAACAGGAAACCGATAATCTTCCGTGTATGGTCCACCGGTTTGATGGAAGTAAAAGCAGATAAGAACTTTGCCACGGCAAACGGCTTTAACAGCATGCGTGAATTAATAGATAGCACGGTAGGGGTGGCAGAACTTGAACGAATGACCGGCAAGCGTACTGTTGATTGGATAACAGTAAGGGACGATGGCGAGTTTGTAATTACCTCACCGGCAAAATTAAAATTAAACTGAATGATAATGCAAATAAAAATATTATGGACGGAATAATAAGAAACAGTTTAAGCGAGTTGTTGCCCATGACAAAGGGGGAGAATGGCATAAATACGGTTAACGCACGTGATTTATATGCTTTCTTAGGAAGCAAACAGCATTTTGCGGATTGGATAAAGAATCGCATAGAACAATACGGGTTTCTTGAAAATCAGGATTTTCAAATGTTTTGTTATGATTGGCATGGTAACTTATTGAATATCAGATATCATAATTTTATGAAGTCTGAAAATCAACAAGTTAGCAAAATAGAATATTCCTTGTCTGTAGGCATGGCTAAAGAGCTTTCCATGATTGAGAACAACGAACAGGGCAAAAGGGCACGGCGTTATTTCATCGAATGTGAAAATATGCTCCGTTCCATGATGGAGCAGCGTTTAAAAGAGCAGCAACAGCAGGTAGATGAAGCAAAACGCCAAATGGAATCACAACAACCGAAAGTGGTTTTTGCTGAAAGCGTTGCCAACAGTGGCGATACTATCTCTATGGATGAGTTGGCGAAGCTGATAACGCAGAATGGCTATATAATCAACCGCAACGAGTTGTTTGCGTGGATGGTTGGGAACGGTTATCTTTTGCGTAAGGTGCGGCGTGTAGGGCGTAAGAGAGTAAACGATTATGCACCTTCACAGGAGGCTGCACGGTTGCATCTTTTCCGGCTTAATGCGGAGCATGTTCCCAATATCGGTTTAACGCGCTATACTTGTCGGGTGACAGGAAACGGACAAATCTTTTTTGTGAGCAGGTTTAACGGCATGATAAACCGATAAACCGTATTTATTTTGCTTCTGCTGCATTTTCTTTGTGTTGGTGGTGTTTGATTTATCATTTGAAGTGTGGAAAGCTGTAATAGGGCAAAAATAGGTTTGATTCAGACGTTCAAAGAATAAAGATTGCCTAAAGCCTTCCTTGAATTGGTAATGGTTGTTGAGGCTACCCGCCAAAGGCCGGATGGTTATGTATAGTATAATTAAGGGAGGTTTCTTGTTGCATTCGTGTCGGTCCTCTATAGAGCGGTCCTCTATAGAGGAACTACATAGGGGTGTACTTTCATGAAACAGCCTATGAATTATGCGCATTTATTATGATTGGATTGCCATAAGAATTAATGTCGAATCTATAATATACTTATCTATAATATATTTAAAATAAGAAGGTTAATAACTGTATGTCACCGGGGGGGAGTTTTTTTAAAAACTCTGACTTTTCTCAAATCCTCTACTCCTGGGGAGAGAGATTTTTTGTAATAGGCAAAATTTCCGTGGGGGTAGTAAAAATTGCCTGGATTCCAATTTGAGCAGTGACATGAATAATGGTATAACGGTTGGTTGCATCCTGTTTTTATACCCGCGTTGAGGCTTTCTTTAGTTTGATGATGGTTGCTCTTGTGTGGAAATGTTTATATGGGGAAAAGATAGGTGAATTTAATTTTGAAATGGTTTAGGGCAAAATTTCCCTAAAATTGATAATCAAATAAATACGCATATTTTTGCATGTTTAGCCTCATCCGATAGAAATAATATAATGTTGGTATGTTTTTAAGATGGAAAAATTATAATCCCCATATTTTTTCTGGACACTCTTTGAAAAAATGGTCTGTTTTTAAGGCTCATTCTTAAGTTGCATCGCCAAACGTATAATGGTATCCGGATTGCTCAATACCTCTTCTATCTTGTCGGGTGTAAGATAACCGCCATGTTTGCGGATAGAGGGCAGGACTTCATCACATACCCAATCCTGGAACTGTTCAGCATTAGGAAGATTACTTCTCATTATTAACCTATATACATCCTTTTCCGGAATATATACCATATTAGTTCCATCCATTCCGTTTCCATGTGGGCAAAACACCTTTTTGCCTGATTTGCAATGCCTTTGTATCGCATCAGCTGTATCAGAATACCCCAATGCAGTTGCTACGTCCTTTGCACAAAACAAAGGCTCTTTAATGCGACAGATCTTTTGAAACAATGGGATAATCGAAGTGGTATGCAGAAAGATATTAGTCATTATTTCAGCAATAAAGCTACTGATGAATTTATAACTTCTTTAATATCAGAAGAAAAATTATCATCCCGTAATCCCGTGTATGTAAAATCAAAGGCTTCAAAAGGTGATAATGCGGGTACATGAGGGAGAATTTAAAAACGCAAGATTCTACGTATATAGGAACAATTTGTTCTTTGTTTCGTTTTTATGGTGAAGTAAATGTAAAATATATGCTGACAAGAACAGAAATAAACATGATTGTTGAACGGTTTGCCGATATAACAGGTCAACAAAATGATGTTGTAATGAATATCAAGCAGTGTGCAAAATACCTTGGGATATCACCAGGCGCATTAAGGAAACGTGTTTACGATGGCACGCTTCCATATTCTAAAAAAGGGAGGCTTCTATATTTTTCCCGGTTGGAAATAAATCAATATTATTAGGGGGCAAACCACAAACATAGCTTTATGATACCAATTGAAAGACGGATAAGCGATGATACCAGGTTGATAGATTTAACCGTAGGGGAACTAAAGGAATTAATGGGTGCGTTGATTGTGAAGCAGGAAGATAATGAAGTAAAATCTTCGTCAAAGAATCTCGTATATGGGATAAAGGGTATATCCGAGCTTTTTAAATGTTCTGCCAATACAGCCATGCGCCTTAAAAACGATGTGATAAGTAAGGCTGTATCCCAAGTGGGCAGAAAAATAGTTGTAGATGCGGATATGGCTTTAATGCTGTTTAAGAATTACGAAAAGAAATCAGGTAGATAGGATGAAGCTTGAAATGAGGCTGTGTCGGTATTTTGATACCTCATAAGAGTATTATTTCAATTAACGCCCTTATAATATGCCTGAATTTAAAGACGGAAATTTTCGTCTTTAGGCGTTGGCTTATCTTTTATCCGGGCAATGTTTCCAAAATAGCAAATAGAATCGTTTTAAGCTGTTTTTTTGCTTGTCTTGGTGTATTTGTTCATTTGACAGGGGAAAGTGCGGATATCGAAAAGAAAACAACGTTTCAGATATATTAAACGCTCCGTTGCATTGCGGAGCGTTTAATAAATAGATATACTGTAAATTGGTCAACTCTTTATTGAAATGGTCCTGATAAGGCTTTCATATCTTAACATGGTGTTCCGTTCTCAAACAGGTATTCAGGGGCTATATCCGCACCATTGGCCCAAAATACAGTTCCATCAACCCCGTACCGTTCAAACTCGCTTTCGTCTTTCAGTTCCTCAAAAGCAGGGTATTTCAAAAGTGGTGCTAAATCTACCTTTCTCCTTTCTCCGTTATTGAATGTGCACAAAAGAGTATATTTGCCCATGTATTCAGCAGATTCTACTAATAGTATCATAATCTTTGTTTTTAACGTTTAACCTTTTCTATCTTATCACCTCTTTGCGCCTTTTCCCAAATCTCGAGTAATTGCGCCTCGTGGGTGTCTATGTATTCATTTATCAGCCGGATAGCCTTTGCCGTTCCTTTGCCCTCTACCATCCTATCTTTTATAGTGATAGTGAACCAGTTGCCACCGTCTTTAATATGTAGGTGTGGTGGGTTATGATCCTGACCATACATGTATATCAGAATACCCCGGATAATGTCTATTGCGCTCATACTTTTTCTATTGTTGTTTTAATGGTTATCGGTTGACCACAATAAGGGCACAAGTCATTTTTTGTCTGTTGGGCTACTTCTTCGGATGATGCAAATAGCTGCCACATAGGAACATTTAAAGCAGTGGCAATCTTTTCAAGGGTAGAAGTAGTAACAGATGAGGCATTAAGTGTTTGCTTTATAGATTGGTAAGAAACACCTACCATGTCAGCTAATTCTTGTTGCGTACATCCTTTCTCTTTTAATAATTCTTTGATTCTCATAAATGACTATTTTTTTAAGATATAGTGCAAATATACTCAAATGATATAAACGTATAATATTTAATATACTAATTAGTGTTAATGGTATATTTATTATATATCTTTTGTTTGCAAACGTATAGTAAATAATATACCTTTGCAATAAAATAATAAACCAATAAAGAAAAACGCTATGAAACGTTATGATTTAAGCAAAGTGATGAAAGGTGCACATAATATGTATAGAACAGGTAAATATGCATCATTTTCGGCAGCTTTAAAAAGAAGTTGGAAAGTAGTAAAGTTCAGTGCCGGTATTAAAGCCTGTTTGCCGGCTGTTGAGGCTGGTATCGCTGAAAAAGAGCGTATAAACGCAAAGCGTAAAGCATGGGTTAAACAGGTTGAGGATGAACGCGGTAAACGCTGCATTCATGTTTCTACTCCGGCAAAAGAACGTAATTCCGTTCAAATAGACTATAGTCCATGCTCAATTTGGAGTATGAATACTAACTACACAGGTGATTGATAGAAGTATGAAAACAAAGAAGTTAAAAATGTCCTGTATGGCAGCTTTGAAAGGTATTTTAAAAAATGATATCTTCTTTTCTTTTGGGATTTTAAAAGAATATATATCTTTGCATTGCAAGTACGCCAAACCTGCAATGACATATTTATTTGAGATGGGCTTTTTTATGTTCATTAGAATACTTATACCACAAAGATATAAGGCTGTTGTTCTCTCATGGATACTCATTTCAAAATGTGTATCGGGTTTGGCGACTTGGAGAGGCAGCAGCCTTTCTTCTTTTTATATAACTCAAAATTTGTTCTAATGCCAAACCCGACAAATTTAGAGCAGAAGCGAAGTACAGTAACTTCTACATCTACGTTGACTGCTGACGTAAAAGCATTGTTTATATTGTTATTGCTGGTTCTCACCATTATTAACCCCATGGTATTTGTAATTCCTTTTGCTTTGTGCGTTCTTTCAGGAAGAAAAGGAGGTGTGCTATGATCCTCCCGAAAATAGATAAAGAAAAACTGTTGAGGCTTATGAAAGAGTTGAGGCAGGAAGATGAGTGTACAAAGGATAATCTTAATACATGTTTGAAACTGATAAAGTGCTCCTGTAAACGCACGAAAAAGGCGGTTGACCTGAAAGGGATGAACACACATTTGATGAATAAGTGATGATATGGAACAGAGTTATTTAACGGCACTTGTTTTGGCGGTACTTTTGATTATAAACCACTTAAACAATATGGATAATGGGAAATTTACAAATTAAGCCTCAGCGGGTAGTAGTGCAATTGAATGATTGCCTTATGGCTGCTTTCTTTTCCGTATGGTTGGATTATGACAAACCATGTATACTTACTGTCACCCCATCGGGGAAAGCTCTCGGTTTGGTCGGTATTGGCTTTACAGTTGACAATGATAAAACATTGGAATTTATGAGTAAAGTGGTAAAGAGTACAGGCGGCAGACTTTGGAATTTGACAAAGTAGGAAGCTGTTTGGAATCTCCTGTATTTCGGATGGGTTAGTTTGATTCAAGATTATCAGATGTCCCCATTCGGGTTGAGGACGCTGATTTACCTGGAAGAGAGCGACAAATGAATTTTGTTAACGAAAAGAGCTTATATAAAGTTATCATGCGCTCAGACAAACCACAAAAAGAGTATAGATGATTTAAACTATATCGGTATGAATAATGGAATAGAAGAAATGGTAAGGGAATACACAGAGGCCATGTCAGATTTATCACTATTGGAAAGACAGTTGGCAACAGAGCTGCAAAAATATGTGTCGTGGGACATTGTTAATGTTAGTCTTTTAAAAGGCTGTATTCCTGTAGTATGCGCTTCAAAAGAAGATGGTTCGGTGTTATTGCATGAGTTTGTATCCCATATAAAGATATATGGTACAATGACTAGAGATGAATACAATCTTTTGTCTTATATTTAGATAATTATCAACACAAGTTATATATGAAAACGGATAATACATTTGAATCCCTTTTGGTAAATGAACAAAAGGAACTACTGCGCCACGCCTATGCATTGGTAGGACAACGCGAAGAAGCGGAAGAGCTTTTTCAGGAGGTTGCCTTAAGAGTGTTAGAAAAAAAGGATAAATTCAGCCTTGGTACTAATTTCCGTGGCTGGGTTCATAGAGTTATGAAGAGTGTTTTTATAAATATGTATCGTTCTAAAAAAAGGCATGCTTCTTACTGTGAACCTTTGGACAGTATATTTTACCATGTGGATAATGGGAGCTTTGGAATAATGGAAACGGCTTCCGGTTTTAATGATATGTACCGGGTTATTAATGGAATGCCGGATATGTACAGCATTCCTTTTAAAATGCTGGTTTCAGGTTTTAAATATACAGAAATAGCAGAAAAATTAAATCTTCCTATTGGAACGGTTAAAAGTCGTATTTTTCTAGCAAGGAAACGTTTGCAAGCTGTTTTGGCGGATTATAAATAATGATGATTAATTATGAAGAACAATAATGTTGAGGCTCTTACAAAGGAAAGAAAGGGCTGTAATGGGATGCATTTAATAATAGGTGATAGGCAGACAAAGTTAGGAGAACCGGATTTGTTTCTAACGGCTGACAGCCTAAGAAGGTCGGAATATGATGCTTTGTCAGTTGTATGTGCTAGTTACATGAGGCTCAATGATGATTTGAACCGTTTAATAAAGACATACCGTGAACAGTTAGAGGAGAAAGATGGGTGCTTTCGTTCCTCTTCATTAGTCTGTATAATAAGAGAGCAGGAAGAAACGATAAATGTATTAAGGAAGCAGTTACAGTTTATAATAAATAGTGTATTATCGGATGGCTGTTTAAACTGTGCGCTTAATTTTGTAAAGTCGGGTAATAAATAGTATATTTGCCTAATCGGTTGCTTTGTTCTTAGTGCTTGGATAAGATAAGAGCAACCGGTTAATTGTTTTCATTCTATGGGGTGGCTATAAGTCACCCCATTTCCGTAAAAAACAGCTTGGTTTCTTTGTTTTAAATTCTATTTTTGCATGCAATATTACGTTTAATTATCTGTGTCTATGAAGAAAAAAAACACCTTGTCTATCAGGGTAGACGAAAGAACAACAATGTTACTGAACGAATTGTCTAGCCTCACAGGTAAAAACATTTCGGTTTTATCTCGCGTTTTTATTATGAAAGGGTTAAATGATATGCTTGATAATGAAGGATATATTAAGCTGTCAGCAAGGAATAAACCTAATAGGGGATAGGGGGATGTTTTTTTATTTGCATCGCTGCTGCCAACCTCGCCCCACCCTTCTTCACACACACGGAACTTTTTCAAATTTTGAATTTGTGAAAGATTTAACATTTGTAGAATACTTGATTTACATACAGGTATGACCAAACAGAGGTTAGATGCAAAGGGTGTAAGTTTGATTGACACCCCTACAAATGGAGGGGAAAGATAAGGCTTTTACATGGGCAGAATTCCGCCCATGATAGGGGTAATTACCCCTATCATGAGTATTAAAAGGTGGGAATAATCACCTTTTAGGATATAGGTAATTACCTGGGTATTTCCGGCCTTTGGCGGGTAGCCTCATCATGCGCATGTTTTTGCGTATGTAAAAGTAATATCCTTTCTGATGAATGATTTATATCTGTAAATTAAAAAAGAAGATGTATCTTTGAACTAAGAAACTTCACAATAATATCTATTAGTTGTTGTTTTGTTACTGATTTGTTACCTAGTATATTGGGTTTAGTGTATTATTTACTGAAAATCAGTGATTTAATTGTTGGTGTAAAGTTTAAGCATATCAAGTTCCACTTTACCAGCGAATTCTAAAAAGAAGAAATATATTCTATCTTCCATGAGGCGGGAAAATCCCTTCATGGAAGATTTTTTATTCGGAAGGTCGGTTTATCTTTGCAATCATATTTAAAATTCATCAGGTTTGCTGGCTATTTCTTTTGTAATATCTATAATGTCATTGTATCAGGGGAACTCCCAATATGATGCGTTCCCAAGTCTAATCGGGATATGTCGGTCTGTGTCGGCCAAAAAAAGTTATTATTATTGTTTTCATAAACTGTTACTACTGTTTTGGAAAAAACTCTTTTGTTTTTTGTATCTTAAAAGTTCACTTTAGTTAAAGTTTATTTCATCTGCTGCCAATCTTTGGCGAGTCATTTTTATTTTCATATCTTGGATATATATTATTGTTTAGTTGTAATCAAAGAGACATTTTACATGATTATGAAGATAAAATATTTGCTTTTGTTTTCTTTATTGATGTTTGAGTACTCATTGGCTGCCGTTCCCAATGACTGGCAGAAACGTTTCCTTTCTCCTTCTGTGGCAGACCGTCCGTGGGCAGTTTGGAGTTGGGATAATAAAGATGTCACTTTTCAGGAAGTGAGAGATAAGTTGGACACGATGCACAAAGTCGGTTTTGGAGGGTGTTGTATTTTGGCTGTCAATGCTTATCGGGAACCCGGATATTGGCGGGTGTTTAATTTTACAATGAAGGAAGCCGACCGTCTTGGCATGGATTTGGGAATGCAGATGAGTGACCATGGTTCTTTACCTGATGATATACGGATTACTCCTTCAGAAGCTATGCAGAGGTTGGTGTGGAGTGATACAATTGTAGATGGGGGGACTTTACGTAATCTAGCCTTGCCTCAGCCTGATACTTATAAAGGATATTATGAAGATATATCGGCTTATGCATTTCCTGCCAGTCTTGATAATGCCGGTCTCTTATCGGTTTCCGGGGATTCCTCTTCACAAACAGCATACTTCATCAGCCCGGAGCAATCCATGCAGTTACCTGTGTATCAGGGGCGCCTTACTGCGCGGTTGCCTGAAGGGAAATGGCGTATATTGCGTGTGGGGCATACAGCAGTTGCACCTGCCAATAGTGTTGCCGGACAGGAACAAGGACTGAGGTGTGATAAGCTGAGCTCCGAAACTGTATACAAATTATGGACGGACTGGTTTACCTATGTATATAGAAAGGCAGATGCGGAACCGATTCGGCGTATGTTGAAGTATGTTTATGTTAATCATTGGACTGCGGATAATCAAAACTGGACGAAGAACTTTCCCGCCGAGTTTGAAAAACGGCGTGGTTATGACTTGATTCCCTATCTTCCCATATTGGCGGGGATACCAATGGAGAGTGCCGACCGGGTGGAAAGTATAGCTCGGGATGTACAATTGACTGTCAGTGAATTATTGACAGATGTATTCAGTACTGTTGCCTCGGATTGTTTTCGTCAGTATGATTGTCGGATAATAGGAGAGGGTGTACCTCAGAACAATGGGTTGGTTAAGATTGACGGGACTTGGAAAGAAAGTCCGGCTATGTTGAAACCTTTGCTTGACCGCAACTTTGTTACCGATAATGGCAGTATTTTCTTTTGTATAGATAATGGTGTGAGTGAAGCGGCTGCGGACACTTCGTTAAATGCAGAAGCAGAAGAACAAAGTCTCTCTGATACACTTGCAAATGAGAGAATGAATGAAGCTTGGATGGATAGTCTTCGTATCGTGTCCGATTCTAATCGGAATTGGTGGGAAGAAAGCAAGTCGTTTCTTACTTATGCTTCTCGGTGCCGAACTTTGTTGCAGTATGGGCGTCAGGTGAATGATTCTCTATTATTTGTAGATAAAACTATTCTCTCAGATATATTTTGGACACATCGCAACGGTGAAGACATGGATATTTATTTTTTTGCTAGTCAGGCAGACAGTATGCGTATGGTTACAGTATCTTTTCCCGTTACTCACCGTATGCCTGAATTATGGAATGCCGTTACAGGAACCATATTTCGTTCTGCTAATTGGAAAGAAGTGGAAGGTCGTACGGAAGTGACTCTCTCTTTACCTGCTTACGGTTCTGTCTTTGTGGTGTTTCCGAAAGAAGACTCCGGAGCTGAGATTGTGGAGCCGACTTTGGTAACACCGGTTGTACTGAAAATAAACGAATGGACAGTCAATTTCTCGGAAATATATAAAAGCATTACTCGCCCTGTTCTTTTTAATAGAAGTCGGGAGGAGAATAAGCAGATAAAGAATTATTTTGGCCGTTCTTTCTATAAAGGACTTTTCATGTGGAAGACATCTCAAGAAGGACGTATTGTAGTTAGGTTGGGAAAAGTGGATGAAATGGCAACAGTCCGTATCAACAGTATCAATTGCGGTACGGTGTGGACTGCTCCTTATGAAGTGGATGTCACTGATGCACTCCGTAGTGGAAGTAATGTGATAGAAGTGGAAGTACTTCCGTCAGATTGGGAAGGCCCGATAGAATTTGTGCGGAAGGAATAAAACTACGGCTTTTAGTTTACTTTAACTATGAATGTTAGTTTTAAAACTAAAACTTTTAGTTTATTTGCAGTAAACAAAAGAAGCTTATGAAAACGTTGACTGTAAAAGAAGAGGAAATCATGGGGTATTTCTGGGAGAAAGGCCCTCTGTTTGTAAAGCAATTGCTTGAATTTTATGATGAACCGCGTCCTCATTTCAATACACTTTCTACGATAGTACGCGGATTGGAGGAAAAAGGTTTTCTGCATCATGAAGTGTTTGGAAATACTTATCAATATTATGCAGTGGTGAGTCGGGATGATTTTAAAAAGAAGACATTGAAAGGAGTAATCAGTAAGTACTTTAATAATTCATATTTGGGAGCTGTATCATCACTTGTAAAAGAGGAAGATATTTCGGTAGAGGAACTGAAACAGTTGATTCGTGAGGTTGAGAATGCCAATAAATAAATCAACAGACAGTAACTATGGGAGCATTTTTCGTTTATATACTTAAATCATCGGTTTGCCTGGCGGTATTTTATTTATTTTATCGCCTGTTGCTCAGCAAGGAAACGTTTCATCGTTTCAACAGATTTGCATTGCTTGGCATTTTACTTTTGTCTTGCATTGTGCCGTTCATGGAGGTAACGGTAAAGGAGCCGACTGAGGTGCACCAACAATTCCTTACCTTCGAAGAGCTTTTGTTGACGGTGGGGGTGAGCCCGGTAGAAGAAGCCGGAAATATAATGTTGGTGTCTGATTTTACATGGAGGGAAATGCTGTTGTTAGTTTATTTATCGGGCATTGTTTTCTTTTTAATCCGCACTGTATGGTCTTTATTCCGTATGTTGCATTTGATTAGGGACAGCCGGATAGTCAGTCGGGAAAACGGTATTACTATAATCGCTCATCGAAAGAACATAGCTCCTTTTAGTTGGATGAAATTTGTGCTGATTTCCGAGACGGATTTATTGGAAAATGGTACAGAGATTCTGGTTCATGAAGTAGCACATATCCGTAAACGTCATTCCATTGATTTATTGGTGGCGGATATATGTATCTTTTTTCAATGGTTTAATCCGGCTTCATGGCTGTTGAAACAGGAATTACAGAACATTCATGAATATGAAGCGGATGAATGTGTTATCAATCAAGGCATCGATGCAAAAAAATATCAGTTATTATTAATTAAAAAAGCTGTCGGCACAAGGCTCTACTCTATGGCCAACAGCTTTAATCACAGTTCACTTAAAAAACGTATTACTATGATGTTAAAAGAAAAATCAAGCCCATGGGCACGTTTGAAGTATCTTTATGTACTTCCGTTGGCAGCTATTGCAATAACTGCTTTTGCCCGCCCCGAAGTCTCAACGGAATTAGATGAGATTTCAGCCGTCAAAGTTAATGATTTGACTGCAATTGTGAAAGCCGAAGAGGTTAAAAGTGCAGAAATTCTGTCGGAAGATGGAATAAAAGTGAAAGGCCGAGTTCTTGATGAAGAATATAGTAGTGGAATAATAGGTGCCAATGTGCTTATTAAAGGATCTACTATAGGCACTGTTACCGATGAAGAAGGTCGTTTTGAATTGCCGGTGGAGGCGGGCAATGTCTTGCAAATCTCTTTTGCCGGTTATAAAACGGTGGAGGTAAAGGTCGCTGCAGATGAAAAAGAACAGGATATTGTTATTGTAATGTCAGGAGAAAAACCGTCTGCTGGAGGGCAAGTGTTTCAGATTGCAGAAGAGATGCCTTCATTTCCCGGTGGCATAGACGAGTGCATGCGTTACATAGCCCGGCACGTAAAGTATCCGGCAATATCCATAGAGAATGGTGCTCAGGGGATAGTATCCGTCCGGTTCATTATTGAGAAAGACGGAAGTATTTCCAATCCGAAGATTGCCCAAGGGGTAGACGAGTATTTGGATAAAGAAGCTATGAGAGTCATCATGAGCATGCCTAAATGGAAACCGGGAAAGCAACGGGGAGTGGCGGTGCGTACCCAGTTCACGCTGCCTGTTAAGTTTAGGTTGGTCGTTGATGAAGCTAAGAAGGATAATACGCCTTTGCAGAATAGAAAAAAGTAAGAATGATATGGGGTGAATAACCATAAAATTAAAGTATAATGCTATGAAATCATTTGTAACACTCATGCTGTGTCTATTGTCTATGACAACTTTTGCACAGGTACACGATGAAATTACTTCGGCTATGGAAGAATTTGATTATGATAAAGTAATCAATCTGATATCCCCTGGCACAAAGGATTCGTTATTGTTATCGACTAGGATACAGGCTTTGAAGGCTATGAATCGTTATCCTGAAGCCATTGTCGATTTGACTTCTCTTTTTGTAAAGGATACTACAGATACAAAAATATTGATAGATTTGGCAGAGTGTTACAAACTGATGGGTAGTCCGCGTCAGGCGGCTGATTATTATCGGAAGGCGGTGAGTTTACGCCCAAATAATAAGTTCTTTCGATTGCAATATATACGTTCTTTGTTGAATGCGGAGAACTTTAAAGAGGCACGCGATGCTTGCCATGGCTGGTTGGAACAAGATACGGTTTCTGCCACCGGATATAAGTATTTGGGGCAGGCTTATGAAGGAATGCAGGATATACCCAATGCTTTTTTCAGTTATAATGTAGCCTATCGTCGAGATTCCTTGGATGCCCAGACCGTCGCTCGTATAGCCAATATCTTTAATAATAATCGGCAATTTACAGATGCTATTGATGTGACAGAGTGTTATCGACTGAGCGATACGACAAGTGTGGATGTCAACCGCCAGAATGCTAAAGCTTATTGTATGTTGAAAGATTATAAGAAGGCAATCGAGCGTTATGAAAGTTTGAAGAGAATGGGTGACCGCAGTTTTCTTACCTTTTATTATTTAGGTATATCTTATTATGGAGACAATTGGTTTTATGGCTCATACGATAATTTGAAGGAAGCGTATGCGAAAAACTCTACCGATATTAATGTATTATATTATTATGCAAAATCCTGTTCGCGCACTTCATGGAAGAAGGAAGGGGTCGAATTTATGGAAAAGGCTGTAGAAATAGCTACTCCCGGTGATAGTATTTTGGAGCGTCTCTATAAAGGTTTGGCGGAATGTTATGGCTATGCCGGTGAGAGCTATAAGAAGATAGAAGTTATGAACCGTTTGTATAAATTGAATAAAGATTATAAACTGTTCTATAGTATTGCCAGAGCTTATGACTCTAACAAGGATTATGAGAATGCCATCCATTTTTATGAAAAGTTTATGTCTTTGACTCCCAAGAATCAACGTTTCCCTTATGATGAAGAAGGAAAGATTATTGAATCTGCTACTACTATGTATCAAATAGCCGAAAAAAGGGTGAAGAAGATAAGGGAAGAAGATTTCTTTAGGAATGGAGCGCCTGATGATTTTTTTGTTGTTCCTAAGAAAATAGATATAAAGAAAGATACGGTTGCCGGTAAGCAATAACAGATTTTTGAGTATCTTTGGCACAGCCCGTATATGATTGTCATGTGCGGGTGGGAACAGATAAAAACGAATGGCTTTATGATGAGACACAACCGGATATCAAAGTTATTGTTGCTACTGATAATTCCCTCTTTGTTGGGATTGATATTTACTTGTATTTTCCGTGGATATACTGCCAATTGGATACAGATACTATGTTATTCTTTTGCTCCGTTAGTTTCTTCTATTATTGTGGCTATTTGCTTCAGGGGGCGCTGGATGGGATTATTGCTTTTATGGACGTTTGTGGCTTCCGTTGCATTTAATGTGCCTTTGCAAAACTGGCTGTTCCATTCTGCCGATGATATAGTCCGTTATGCTTCAATAACAGATTTATACAAGGAAAAAGATAAGCCTATGTATTTTACTTTTGATCGTTTGGAGGTGGATAATAAGAGGAAGAGTATCATCGGTATTTGGCGTGAACATACCCGACGTGTATCCCGACATTCTTATCGGACGGAGAAGAAGCAGCATTGGTATTCGGTATCACCGGTTTTTGAGGATTCATTACCTGAACATAAATATGCAGAAAGGGAGGTAAAAGCATGGGTTGTTGCCGTAAAGCATGATAAGCAGGATTCGTTGGTATGCTATGAATGGTGTACTTTCGATATAGGGGATTATAAAAAAGCGATTGACAAATCACGTTGTAAAGTACAGCATTCGGATGCGCCTATCATTAAACCGCTTTACAAACAATTTACAACAAAGAGTGAATGGCGGAATATTTTCTTAAATGTAGGTTTGCTTGTCTTTTCCATCCAGGTGTTGATAGGAGTAATTATGAATTATAGGGTTGGAAAATCTTGATAAAGCAGTATAATCAGGTTAAGTAATTAGAAAGGCTGTGTGCTTTTCCAAAAGACTTTTGTATATGTTGAAAGCAGGGGGTGTCAAAACTAACCGGCTTATCTCATCGTCAGCTGTAGGGGCAAGGTTTGCCTGCCCGAAGACACAAAGCAAACTTTCGGGCGAGCAACCTCACCCCTACGAACTAAACGACAGCATTATCCACATTTTGACACACTCCCCTGTTTTTTATAAAGCCTATTGTTTGTTTTCATCTGTCCGGGAAGTTGATATACAATCTCCTTTCACACATAACGGCTGCTGAAATCTTCTATTCATGGGCTTTTGGGGTGAAAGTAGTCTTCCTTGTTACTATTTTATTCTGACAGTAAGGTTATGTAATTCTGTATCGGTATGCTGGGTCGGCAGATTATTTTGTTTAATCTGCAACTTGATGGCAGGCTGTTTTTTGTCTTCTTCGGAAACTGTGTATGTATAGCGTTGTTTATAAACAATTTGTTTATCCGAAGGACGGAGCAGATATCCTGTTTCCTTTTCAAACCGGTTGTACAAGCGCAAGACAATTTGATTCAACCCTTTTTGCAGATGCAATAATACCTTTTCTTCACGGAATTTGCAACGATACGGATTTAAATGCTTCATGACAGAACGACCGTTCAGATAAACTTCAATACCGTTTCCTGCGCCTACGTCCACTAATACATCTTGTGCTACCGGTGATTCTACTTCCTGCATGACAAAATAAGTCTCAAGGATATTGGCAGGGAACATCATCTTTTCTTCGTTCGTTTCTTTCCATTGTCCGTTTCTTACAGGAGTCTTATCAAGACTGATATTGATAGTGGAAGGAGCGTCAAACAAACTGCTGCCCGGTCCGCAGAGGTAGCGTTTTCCCCATTTGGTTTTAGGATTTACTTTTAAAGGGCTGGCTTTGGCTCCGTCAAGTGTTATTCTTTGTTCATTTCCGGTCGGATTTGTAATGACAAGTTCTTTGCCGATTTCCTGGGGGGTATAAGTCAGTTCCAGTTGGGTATTACGGTTAGGAATTTCCCATTCATAGCTTACTGTGCTGCGATAATTGCTGTAATAATCAAAACAAGAGTAGCTGTAATTAGGTACATATTCATGAGTGGCAGCAATAGGTGTTGTCACGTCCATGTCTAAAGAAAGAACTTCTATATCAGTATTGTTGTACGCTATTTGGGGTACAGTAATATGCAGATTTCCTTTCTTTTGACTGATGTGGGTGTAGTTGCCTTTTGCCTCTTTCAGCTTGAAACCCGGAGTATTCAGGATAATTTCGCCGTGCAGAGGGTATTTTCCTGACAAAATCAGATAGAGTGTATTCTCTTTTCGAGTGATGGCTCCCCATTCATACTGTTCACGGAAGGGAGAAGCATCCGTGTCATAAATGGCTTCTCCGTTCTTTTTCAGCCAGGCACCGATTTCTGTCAATACTTCCTTTTCGAAAGGAACAACGGAGCCGTCTCCTTTAGGTCCGATATTGAGCAGGAAGTTGCCCCCGTGCGAAACCACATTGATAAGGCTGCGCAATTTCTCCATTGCTTTGGTATGTACATCTCCTCTTTCCTGCCATGAACGATAGCTCCATGTTTCGTTGAACATGGAAGCGGCCGACTGCCATGCAGTTTGGAGGGCTCCTTCAGGATAGGCATTATCAGCCATGACTGCAAAGTCATAACGGTCATTGCCGAGACGTCCGCTTACCATGCAGTCCGGTTGCAGTTTGTGAACCAGTTCATAAAGCTCTTGGCTTTGTTGGGGAGTATTGGAACCCATATCAAACCAAAGTTCGGAGATGGGGCCATAGTTGGTGAGCAGTTCCGTAACCTGTTGTTTCGTAAACTCATGGTGTTGCGGAGTAATAAAGTCACAGTTATGGCTGGAAATAGGATAAGCTTGTGGAAAGTGCCAATCAATCAAAGAGAAATACATGCCGAAATTGATACCTCCCCGTTTACAGGCTTCTGCCAGTTCTTTTACGAAATCGCGTTTACCGGGAGTGGCATCGTAAGAGTTATAGTCAGTAGTTGCTGTCTTGAACATGCAGAATCCGTCATGGTGCTTGGTTGTGAAGATGATAGAACGCATTCCGGCTTTTTTAGCCAAGGCAACGATGGAATCGGCATGAAAGAGAGTAGGGTTGAACCGGAGTGCCGTATCGCCATACCAGTCACTGAAGATACCGGCAAAAGACTGTATCTGTTCACTATATCCGCGAGTGACAGGTTTGCCTTCCCACACACCGCCCAGTTCGGAGTAAAGTCCGAAATGGATAAACATGGAGTATTTATTATGATGCCAGCGTTCTTGTGATTCTTTTCCCGATGCCGGGATGAGTGTCATGCACATTAATAATAAGATGAACAGTTTTTTCATGATAATTGTTTTTTTATATGTTCCATAATCTCTTCTTGTTGGTCGGGGTGAAACCAAGCGATATCTGCATCCCGTTTGAACCAAGTCATTTGTTTGCGGGAATAGATGCGTGAGTTTTGCTTTATTTTCTCAATGGCAAAATCAAGTGTCCATTCGCCATCCAGATATTTGAATATTTCTTTGTACCCCACTGTATTCAGCGAGTTCAAGTCTTTGTAGGGATAGACGCTGCGTGCTTCTTCCAGTAATCCCTCTTGCATCATTATATCTACACGGCGGTTTATGCGGTCGTATAACTCCTCACGGTCGCGAGTCAGTCCTATTTTTATAATGCGGAAAGGACGTTCTTTACAATTGCGGGTGCGGAAAGATGAGTACGTTTTGCCGGTCATGTAGCAGATTTCCAATGCATGGATAACCCGTTTGGGATTCTTTAAATCTACTATTTTGTAATATTCAGGGTCAAGCAGTTTCAGCTCGGCACAGAGTTTGTCCAATCCCTCTTTTTCATAGCGTTGAAGCATCAGTTCCCTGGTTTCTTTGTCAACGGTGGGAATGTCATCAATACCTTTGCAGATGGCATCCACATACATCATGGAACCACCGGTGAGTACAACAGTATCGTGTGTTTGGAACAAGCATTCCAGCTGATTCAATACGTCAGTCTCATATTGTGCGGCACTGTAATAATCAGTCAGTTCCAAAGTACCGACAAACCAATGAGGTACACGTGACAATTGTTCGGGAGTAGGGGCAGCAGTACCTATTTTCAAATCTTTATATAGCTGGCGGGAATCTGCCGAAATGATAGAGGTTTGGAAATGTTCGGCAATGGAAAGACTTAATTCTGTCTTTCCTACACCGGTAGGGCCAATGAGGACGATAAGGGTGTGAGACATCAGGCTTAAAAATAAAAGGGGCAACTGAATCAGTCGCCCCTACAATTCAGATTAATAGTTATCTTGCTCGTAAGGGTCGGCAGCACTGCTACTTCCCATATCAAATCCTTCGGGGTCGAAGTCTTCCATGTCAAAGTCTTGATCACCATAGAAATTCTCGTCCAAGTCAAGGTTTCCACCATTGTTTGCCATCATTTCGTCAAAATCAAGAGTCTGCTTGGGGGCCTCTCCCGCTTTGCGTGAGCAAATGGCATTGTCAAGGTCTTTGCCGGTTATGATTTCAGACAGTTCGATAAAGAATACACGTTCAGACAAGGGGTCGAAGACATAAAGCAATTTCTGTTTTTCGTCTTCCAACAGGTCGCTTAACTTGGTTTCCTTCATGATGTAACTGTCTTCATCCGAACTGGTACCCATATCCTCCAGTGTGATTTCCTGTTCTTTTTCCCAGTCATCATCACAGATGAAGAATGAGGTTAGTTGGTCATTTTTGTATCCTGCTGCTTTCAGGATGGCTTCGTGAAAGTCATGGAAAGTAGCTTCAGAATCTATCTTTATTTCTCTTATAAAATCATCGACTTCATCAGAGATGAGTGTAAATCTATATACCATATACTATATAACTTGTTTTTCGTGCAGTAAAGTTATAAAAAACTTTGTTATCTGATGATACCTCTTTGAGAATTTTCTATGAAAGAAATAATATAATACGGCAGCACTGATAATGGCATTGTCGTCAATGATAATCTCACCCGCCATTTTAGTAGAATTCCCGATAATGCAACCGTTTCCCACCAGTGCATCGTGCGCCACATGTACACCTTCCATCAGTAGGTTGTTGCTGCCTACCACTGTTCTGCCTTTGGCGGCAGTACCACGGTTGATGGTTACGTTTTCGCGGATAGTGTTGTTGTCACCAATTTCAGCAGTTGTATCTTCACCGTGGAATTTCAAATCTTGCGGTATAGCGCCTATGACTGCTCCCGGAAAGATGGTGTTTCCATTGCCGATACGTGAACCATAAAGGATGGTGGCATTAGGCATGATGGTATTATTGTCACCGATTTCCACATTCTTATCGATAAATACGAAGGGACCGATTTCTACGTTTTCACCAATCTTTGCTTCGGGATGTATATATGCTAGTGGACTGATCATTTCTTTTCTTATTTGTTTTTTACTATTTGTGCCATGAATTCTGCTTCGCACACAACTTTCTCACCTACGAATACATATCCTTTCATTGTAGAAACACCGCGGCGGATAGGTGCCAGCAGCTCTACACGGAATATCAATGTATCTCCCGGCACTACTTTCTGACGGAACTTCACACCGTCTATTTTCAGAAAGTAAGTGGAGTATCTTTCCGGTTCGTCTACCGAGTTCAGTACAAGCAGCCCGCCACATTGTGCCATTGCTTCAATCTGGAGTACGCCCGGCATAACGGGTTCTTGAGGGAAATGCCCCTGAAAGAACGGTTCGTTGGCAGTAACATTCTTCACACCTACAATGTAGTTGGCACCAATGGCTATCACTTTGTCTACCAGTTGGAACGGATAGCGGTGTGGAAGTAATTCGCGGATGCGGTTAACATCCATGATAGGGGCTTCGTTACAATTATAACCGGGAGCCTGAATTTCGTGCAATTTGATTTCTTTGCGTATCTGGCGTGCAAACTTATTATTGATTGTGTGTCCCGGGCGTGTTGCGATGATGCGTCCCTTGATGGGTTTGCCTATAAGGGCAAGGTCGCCAATGATATCCAGCAGCTTATGACGTGCCGGTTCGTTGTCCCATACCAAAGGAATGTGATTGATATAACCCAGCTGGGTGGCATCCATGTGGGGAACACCCATTACGTCAGCCAGTTTGTCATAATTGTCCTGGCTCATTTCTTTTTCGTAGATGACAATGGCATTGTCCAAATCACCGCCTTTAATCAGGCCGGCTCCTAATAACGGTTCAATTTCGCGTACAAATACGAATGTACGTGCAGAAGCTACTTCGGTGGGGAATTTAGACATATCCTCCAAAGTGGCAAACTGGTTGGACAGAATTTTGGATTGATATGAAATCAAAGCATTGACACTGAAGTTTTCATCCGGCAAAACAATAATGGAAGAACCGGAAGCTTCGTCTCTGAATTCTATTTTCGATTTGATGATATAATAGTCCTTAACGGCATTTTGTTCTTCGATACCCACACGTTGGATGCACTCTACATATTGTTTGGCACTACCGTCCAATATCGGGAACTCGGGTCCGTTCACTTGGATGAGGCAGTTGTCAATGCCTGCTGCATAAAGTGCTGCCAATGCATGTTCGACTGTGCTTACTTTTATGCCGTTCTTTATCAGTACAGTGCCGCGGGTGGTATCACCTACATTTTCTGCCACTGCATCAATTATTGGTTGTCCTTCAAGGTCAATGCGTTGGATTTTATACCCGTGGTTGTCCGGTGCCGGATTAAATGTCACCGTCAAGTTTACTCCGGTATGCAGGCCTTTTCCGTTTAATGAGAAACTGCCTCTTAGTGTCTTCTGTTTCAACATGGGGTTTATTTATTTAGTTGTTTTTTTAATTCTTCTATTTCTTTCTGCATGCTGTTCAGTGCTGCATACATTTCGGGAAGCTTCTTGTAGACGGCCGATGACTTCATGAAGTTCTTGGCATTGATGGCCGGGGTACCCATTATCTTTTCATTGGATTTGATATTGCCGGGAACACCTGCCTGTGCACCGATTCCTACTTTGTCTCCCACTTTGATATGGCCGGCCAGACCTACTTGTCCGCCGAACATACACCATTCGCCCACTTTGGTAGAGCCGGCGATTCCCACTTGCGAAGCCATTACGGTGTGGCTTCCTACTTCCACATTATGGGCTATTTGGATAAGGTTATCAAGCTTTACGCCTTTGTGTATCACTGTTGCTCCCATTGTTGCACGGTCTACACATGTATTGGCGCCGATTTCCACATCATCTTCTATGATTGCTATTCCGATTTGAGGAATCTTTTCATATCCTTCGGATGAAGGGGCAAAGCCGAAGCCGTCAGCACCAATCACACAACCGGCGTGCAATATACAGTTATTACCGATACGGCAGTCATGGTATACAGTTGCATGCGGATATAATGTACAGTTATTGCCAACTTTCGCATGGCTGCCTACGGTTGCATGCGGGTGGAGCAAAGTATTATCACCAATCTCAGCACCATCGGCTACACAAGCAAATGGGGCGATATATACATCTTTTCCTATTTTGGCGGTAGGGGCAATATATGCCAGCGGGTCAATGCCGGTTTTTTTAGGTTTGCTCATTTCATAAAGTGTCAGCAGCTTTGCCAGACTTTCGTATGCATTGTCTACTTTGATAAGGGTCGCTTTAACTTCCTGCTCGGGGACAAAGTCTTTGTTAACCAACACAATGGTAGACTGCGTATCATAAATGTAATGAGTATACTTTGGATTTGAAAGAAATGAAAGTGCACCCGGCATTCCTTCTTCTATTTTAGCAAAAGTATGCACAGTTGCGTTTTCGTCACCAACAATAATTCCCTGGATGTATTCCGCAATTTGTTTAGCTGAGAACTCCATAATACTGTTTTAATTCTTTATGTTCTAAATGTTTCTGTTTTATTACTTGCGCGTTACATATCTGTGTAACCACACTATTAATTATGCAAATTACGCATTTTTTTTTTATATATCCGTACAATTCGCTAATTATTTAATGTCCGCCTTCTTCAGGACGCAGGTAACATACATAATATTTCTTGACTTTTCGAGAGAGTAGGGAGATATTCAGCATATCCGAAGCTTCGGCAATGTCCTTGGTGCTTCCGTCGTTGTAGATGATTTCAATGCTGTCGTCTTCCTTTTTGTACATGTCATTTTCTATGCTGGATATCGATAGAAAATAATTTGCTTCTTTCCTGTTGATATATAACTGATTACATATCCTTGAAAGCAATTCTTCCTTTCTTTCTTTCGAGATGGGGGAAGAGGTGACTTCTACTTTAAAGAGATGACGGTTGATGAGTCCGCGACTCAAAGTAGAGAGTATAATATCACTGTGGCTGCTCCATACTTTCAGTGCAGTCCATATATCGTTGTCGTCTAGTTGAATAAAATATTCTAGACAATTAGAATCATTATAAAATTCTTCTTTACCAATGGAATGGTACAGGAAGAACTTCAAAGCCGGGGAAGCAAACAATTCGACTCCTTTTGAGGCTAATTCTTTGGCACGGAGCAGCGTACTGATGAGCATCTTTTCGCTGGCTACGGATGTTTTATGCAGGTAGACTTGCCAATACATCAAGCGGCGTGATGTCAGAAAGTTCTCTATGGAGTAGATTCCTTTTGATTCGACTACCAGATGGTCGTCTTTTACGTCCAGCATCTTGATGATACGCGCCGAACCGATATTGCCTTCCGTTACTCCGGTATAAAAACTGTCGCGGCGCAGATAGTCCAACCGGTCCATATCCAGTTGTCCGCTGACTAATTGATGAAGAAACTTCTTGGGGTACTCGTCTTTGAAGATTTGAATAGCAAGATTGAGCTGTCCTTTTAAGTCTTTGTTGATACGCTCCATCAGCATCAGTGAAATCTCTTCATGCGAAACTCCTGTGACCAGTGTGTTCTCCAGAACATGCGAAAAAGGTCCGTGTCCGATATCGTGAAGCAAAATAGCCGCCTGAACAGCTTCCGCTTCGCTGTCAAAAATGAAATTACCTTTGGCTGTAAGATGGCTGATGGCTTCACTCATCAAATAAAAGGCTCCCAGCGAGTGCTGAAACCGGGTGTGTTGCGCTCCCGGATACACAGCAGAAGATAACCCCAGTTGCTTTATGCGTGTAAGACGTTGCAGCAACGGGTGGCATACAATATTATATAACAACCCCTTCGGGATATTGATAAACCCGAAGACGGGGTCGTTTATGATTTTTCTTTCACTCATTAAAGGATTGCTTTCAACTGTTCTTCCATTTGTGCCTGAACTTTCTTGGCTTCTTGTCCGGCTACGTTTGCGAAGTTTTCAGTTTTATCGGCATAGATAATGGCGCGGCTGGAGTTGACAATCAGTCCGCAAGTGTTGTTCATGCCATATTTGCACACTTCTTCCAATGAACCGCCTTGTGCACCGATACCCGGTACCAGCAGGAAGTGGTTGGGAACAATCTTACGGATATCTTCGAATGCACGTCCTTGGGTGGCACCTACCACATACATCATGTTTTCATCGTTTGCCCAATTCTGTGAGGTGCGCAACACTTTTTCAAACAGGCGTTCTCCGTTGGCATCTTCTGTCAGTTGGAAGTCATGCGAACCTTTATTGCTGGTCAAAGCAAGCAGAATAACCCATTTGCCTTCGTAAGTGAGGAACGGAGTTACGCTGTCTTCGCCCATATAAGGAGCAACAGTGACAGAATCGATGTTCAACTCTTCGAAGAAAGTACGGGCATACATAGCCGAGGTATTACCAATATCGCCACGTTTGGCATCGGCAATGATGAATTGGTCGGGATAGTTTTCCTTGATGTAGTTCACTGTTTTTTCAAAAGCAATCCATCCTTTCACGCCCATGCTTTCATAGAAAGCCAGGTTGGGCTTGTATGCAATACAGTAAGGAGCTGTAGCATCGATAATAGCCTTGTTGAAAGCAAAGATAGGGTCTTCTTCCTTCAACAGGTGTTCGGGGATTTTCTTTATGTCAGTATCCAGTCCTACACAGAGGAATGATTTCTTTTTTTTGATGTTCTCAAATAATTGTTGCTTGTCCATAGTTATACTATTTAGCTTAATATTATTATAATTCACTCTCCTTCAATCGCTCTGCATTTTCGGCCACTATCAGATGGTCGATGCAATCTTGAATATCACCGTCCATAAAAGCAGCCAGATTGTAGATGGTGTAATTGATACGGTGGTCGGTGATACGTCCCTGCGGGTAGTTGTAAGTACGGATTTTGGCCGAACGGTCTCCGGTGGATACCATAGTCTTACGCTTGCTGGCAATATCATCGATATACTTTTGATGTTCCTTGTCGTATATAAAGGTACGCAGGCGCGAAAGGGCGCGTTCTTTGTTCTTTGGTTGGTCGCGGGTTTCGGTACATTCGATAAGGATTTCCTCCACTACTCCCGTATTCGGGTTTTTCCAGTTGTAACGCAGACGCACTCCCGATTCTACCTTGTTGACGTTCTGTCCGCCGGCTCCACCGCTTCGGAAAGTATCCCATTTGATTTCGCCTTCGTTGATTTCCACATCAAATGGTTCGGCTTCCGGCAATACGGCAACAGATGCCGCCGAGGTATGCACACGCCCTTGTGTTTCGGTAGCCGGAACGCGCTGCACACGGTGAACGCCCGATTCGTATTTCAGCGTGCCGTACACTTTGTCGCCGGTCACATAACAGATAATTTCCTTGAATCCTCCGGCAGCACCTTCGTTGGCACTGGAGACTTCCAGTTTCCAACCTTTCGTTTCGCAGTATTTGCTGTACATGCGAAACAGGTCGCCGGCAAAGATGGCTGCTTCATCGCCTCCCGTGCCGCCACGTATTTCGAGGATGGCATTACGGTCGTCCTGCGGGTCGGCGGGAACAAGCAGCAGTTTGATTTCCTCTTCCAGTTCGGGAATACGCACTTCGCAGGCATTAGCCTCTTCGCGTGCCATTTCTTTCATTTCGGGGTCGGATTCGGTTGTCATTATCTGCTTTGCCTCTTCCAGTCCGTTCAGACATTGTATATATTCTTTGCGGGCCTTCATAATGTCGCTCATATCCTTGTATTCCTTGGTGAGCTTGACATAACGCTTTTGGTCTGCAATCACATTCGGGTCGGTGATGAGGGTGGAAACTTCCTCAAACCGGGCTACCAGCCCTTCTAATTTTTCAAGTAGGGTATTATTGTCTGCCATATATGTTTATTTGTTCTTGGTTTCAATCCAGGTAAATATGACGGCCATAGCGAGTAGGAGAATGACATATCCTATCCATTGCCATGTCGTGTATTTTTTTACCCATTTCTTGGATTGGAAGTACACGTCTGCAATGATGCTTGCCGTAGCTGTGGTAGCCATATAAGTAACGTTTTTTAGAAAAAGATTGTCCAGCCATATGCTCAGACCTATACAGGCTGCTCCCAGAAAGATACATGCCAGCATCAGCAGGCAACCTTTGGGTGGTATTCCTTTTCTTGTTTCTTTGTTTTCGTCCATGGCCTTCTCTTTGCCGGATTTAGTATTTAAACTCCCCAAACTCGGAGCGGATAATCAATTCTTTCTTGTTACTTTCTTCTACGCGTCCCACAATTTGTGCATCGATATTGAATGACTTGCTGATAGCGATTACTTCTTCGGCATGCTCCGGTGACAGGTAAACTTCCAGACGGTGGCCCATATTGAATACCTTGTACATTTCTTCCCAATCTGTGCCGCTTTGTTCTTTGATGGTCTTGAACAGCGGGGGAACAGGGAACAGGTTGTCTTTCACTACACGTACTTTGTCTACAAAGTGCAGAATCTTGGTCTGTGCACCGCCTGAGCAATGAACCATACCGTGAATTTCGGGACGAAGTGCATCCAACAGCTTCTTCACTACCGGAGCGTATGTGCGAGTGGGTGATAAAACCAACTTGCCTGCATCCAGCGGACTGTCCTCCACTTTGTCTGTCAGTTTCAGGTTTCCGCTGTAAACTAATTCTTCGGGCACGGCCTTATCATAACTTTCGGGATATTTCTCTGCCAGATATTTAGAGAACACATCGTGGCGGGCGCTGGTCAGTCCGTTGCTTCCCATACCGCCGTTATATTCTTTTTCGTAAGTGGCTTTTCCGTAAGAAGCCAGACCGACAATGACGTCACCCGGACGGATATTGGCGTTGTTGATGACATCGGCGCGCTTCATGCGGCAAGTCACGGTAGAGTCTACGATAATGGTACGGACCAAGTCGCCTACATCGGCAGTCTCGCCGCCGGTGGCATAAACGCCTACTCCCATATCACGAAGCTCGGCAAGCAGTTCGTCCGTTCCGTTGATGATGGCAGAAATGACTTCTCCGGGAACGAGCAGTTTGTTGCGTCCGATGGTGGATGAAACCAAAATGTTGTCGACAGCACCCACACAAAGCAGGTCGTCAATGTTCATAATCAGTGCATCTTGCGCAATGCCTTTCCACACACTCAGGTCGCCTGTCTCTTTCCAATAAAGGTAGGCCAAGGACGATTTTGTGCCTGCACCGTCGGCGTGCATGATGTTGCAATATTCGGGGTCTCCGCCCAGAATATCAGGGATTATCTTACAGAAAGCTTGGGGGAAAATACCTTTGTCAATGTTCTTAATGGCGTTGTGTACATCTTCTTTGGATGCTGACACGCCGCGCTGCATGTATCGTTGATTACTCATGAGTTAAATGTTTTGTTCAATTGAATGCGCAAAAATAGCTATTATTTTGCTTATAGCCTTGAGTTTTACAAAAATAAAAAGAAATCCGGGGGTATGTTTTGCTTCCTGTCTGTATTTATTCCGATGCTTGGCCCCGATATTAGCCGGATTAAGCCTTTTCATCCTTTTGATTAAGTCTTTTGATAGGGCAGATTATTACAGACTTCGGCAATGGACCATACAGTCCGTTGTAATGGACTGTATAGTCTGCCGTAGTAGACTGTACGGTCTGCTGTAGCGGACTGTAATAATCTTCCGTTTGAAAGAGCTTAGCCGACAGTAAAGAGTTGCTTGGTCTTCCCTTTTCTGCGAGAAGCAGGATAGTTGTTTATTTCAGGTATTGCTCTTTAAAGATATTGACGCATAGAATGAAGATGGAAATCAGTAGCGGACCGAATATCACTCCCATGAAACCGAATAGAGACAGTCCGATGACAACTCCGAATATCGTGATGAGAGGATGGGTGTCTGCCATCTTTTTTTGGAGAATAAAGCGGATGAGGTTATCGATATTGGTTACTATTAACCCACAGTAAAGAAGCAAGCCGATGGCATGAGGCCAATCACCCGATATAGCCATGTAAGCAGCTAAGGGAAACCATACAAGGGTTGTTCCCACAATAGGAATGACGGTGGCAAAGCAGGTAAGGAAACCGAATAGCAATGCACTGGGAGCATCAAACAGGTAGTATCCCAACGTAGCGATTGCTCCTTGAATGATTGCCAATAATGGGATACCTATTGCATTTGCCCGGACAATCATATTGATTTCGTTCATTACATGCTTCTTGTTGCTGTCACTGAAGGGGAGAAGCTCATAAATATATTGTTCCATTTTTGTTCCTCCAATCAGCATAAAGTAGAGTACAAAAACCAAAACAAACAGATTGACGGCAAAACTGCTGATGCCGCCCATCAGAAATTGGCCGATGCCGGGGAGTATGGATGCTATCGAGCTTATGTTTTCTTTGCTTAGTAAGTCATATTCTGTCTTCCGGCGAATCCAGTCGGCAAGGTTGGTAATTGTGTCGACAAAAGTGGCGGTGTCTACATTGACGGTCTGTAACTTGCTGATGAGCAGCCATACAGCCAATGAGAGAGGAACAAGAAAGCAGAGTATGGCTTCTATCAACAGGATAATGGCAGTGACGCTTTTCCTTATTTTTTTCTTTTGAGTAAGATAGAGCATCTGGTCTCTGACCATGATGTAGATAGTACATGCTCCTAATATTCCTCCCATAAAAGGAGTCATTTTCAAGAAGAGCAAAAGCCCTAATCCTAGTATGATGGTGATAAGGGAGTATTTCCGGTATTGTTCTTTTACGCTCATGTTTTATTGTATATCTCCTGGTGGATAAACAATAAAACAGAGCATAATGTTCATTTCATCAGAAGGGAACGTTCTTTGTCATGTTCTCGTAATTGTTATATTGCCCGCTGATGTTTCCTTCTGTTTCGGGAGCCAGTTCCATAGCCTTTTTCATATCTTCCACAGAGCCGTCTTTGTCACCTTTCAACAGTTTGATGCGACCTCGTTCGTGATAGGCTTGTGCAAAGTTGGGATTGATTTCGATGGCTTCATCATATACTCCGATGGCCTTGTCGAAGTCTTTCTTTGTAAGGAAAAGCTCTCCCAACAGCAGATATGCCTTTTCATTAAAAGGATTGAGCGACAATACTTGATTGAAACATTCCTCTGCCTGTTCCTCTTCACCGGTTGCTGCAAGGATTTCTCCTTTCAACAGCAGGGCTTGTTCGTCTTCGGGGTTGAGGTTCAGTAATTTCTGAATGTCCTCTGCGGCATCTTTTGCTTGCTTCATGCCCCATAATACTTCAGCACGTAATTGGTATGCCTCCGTATAATCTTCTTTTAAGACAATTGCTTTGGTCAGCATGGCAATGGCATTGATTTCTTCTTTCATTCCCACCGCTGCCTTGGCAGTGAGATAATAGGTCAGCGGATTCTTGTCGTCTAAAGCAAGTGCCTTTTGGCAGGCATCGTTCATGCCTTCATAGTCTTCCTGCATGAAGCAGATACTTGCTAATGACAGAAAAGTGTTGACCTGTTCCGGCTCTTTTTCTGCCATGCGGTTGAAGGTGATGCGTGCATCATCCAGGCGGTTGGCCTGGATGTATGCATTGGCAAGCAAGGTGAGCGTTTCCATTTCGTCATTGATGGCAACTGCTTCCTCAAAACATTTGATGGCGTATGGCAATTTGCCCATGTGCCGGGCGCGGATACCATCGTATTTTAAAATCTCAAAGTTCTTTTTATCGTTTTTCTCTTTTTCCGTTTCAGGGGTATTGCTCCCACCGAATAAAGATTTAAAAAAGCCCATAATTTATAATCGTTTTATTTGTCTACAGTAATAACGAATCGTCTGAGATAGATTTCTTGTTCTTTGTCTTGGCTGTTGCTGAATCTCACAGCTTTGACGGGAGCTTTCTGCAGATCTGCTGTCAGGCGATTCTTTTCCTGCTTGTAATCTATTTTCTTCCATTCTTTGCCGTCGGTCGAAACTTCAAGTACTCCCCAGGTTGCCACTTCGGGTTTGCCGAAGTCAATGTCAATGCTTTGTGCCGGATAAACGTTGTCCAGTTCGATGGTGATAAAACCTTTGCCTTGCCATTTGATTACTTCCAGTGCCGGAGACACTTGGATGCGGTTGGTCTTTAACTGTAATGGCAGGTTTCTGATTTGTTCCACATCACTGATAAGCTTATGCGGCATATAATCGGTAGTTGCATCCAGTAGGGTATTATATTTCTTGTTATAGCGTTCTGTGACTGTGGCAAAAGTTTGGTCAATCAATGGCTTAATCACTTTTGTGGCAGTTTTTACGCCCGGCTGGTATGGATTCTGATTGTAAGTTTGGTCTATTTGGAACATCTGTTGCTGTAACGCTTTTACATGTTTGTATTTGCGCATAAACAGTTCCTGATTGCCGTTTTCGTATGCTTTTGCCATGGCCAGGACTTCTTCTCCTGTTTCGCCCAGCAGTTTGAATTGTGTCAGCCATGGTTTCATTTCTTTCACCAATGGAGTGTTTTCGGCGTCAGTCAGCAAGATATCACCGGATTCTGCCATTCTGCCGAAAGTTTCCTGCAGGGCGGCATAATCGTTTTCATTGTATTTCTCGCCTTTTATATAACTGTCGGTAAAACTTTGGGCAACGGGTTGCAAGGCAACGGATTCGTCACGACGATATCGGTGTCCGTTAGCTCCCAAATCGGAATTATGTGCCGCAAAGAATTCCAGTTCTTCGGCAGAGGCGGGCATAATGTTTTTGATGGCATCTTTCCAAGTCTTTTCACTGTCATACTTTTCGGGGTTCCATGAGTAGGATGCTACTCCGTATATGGCAATCTTCGATGCTTCGGCATGTTCCATCGGATTGGTCACGAAGCCGGACATTTGGTCGGCTATCCGGGTGTCATTGCCGTATACGGGACCGAGCAGCAGGTGGTCGCGTACATAGTCGGAAACAGGGAAGTTCCACCAGATATAGGCCGGACGTTTGATACGTTCGTTAATCCATCGGATGCCTTCTTGGGTGATGTCGGAGATAACGCGGTCGCCTGTCCACATGATTTGGATACTCGGATTCAGCTTGTCGCCCAGTGTGGTGAGATATCCGCCTTTAGGGTCGGACCAGCTTTTGTTATACTCTGTGGGACACATGACAAGGGGAGTCACGTCCTTTTTCACTTTTACAAAGTTTTCGTCGATGTAGTTCAACAGCTCTGCCTGTTTGACAGGGTTGGTTCCTTCACCCGAAATATCGTCAAAGAAAACAGCGAAAGAGCGCACGCCCAAGTCATACATCTTTTCAAACTTTGCCAGCAAGTTGTCACGGTCTTCCTGATTCCACTTGATGTCTTGTCCCGGATGAATGGCCCATACGAAATCGACTTCATTTTCTTTGGCCACCTTTACCAGTTCTTGCAATTGTTCGGCTTCTTTTTCGGGATAGGGCAGACGCCAGTTGGGAGAACTGTGGTAAGGGTCGTCTTTAGGTCCGTAGATATACGTGTTCATCTTGTTTTCGCCATAGAATTTGAGTTGGCGCAGACGAGCGGCATGGCTCCACGGAGTGCCATAGAATCCTTCCACTACACCGCGGAAGCGGATGGAGGGGTAGTCTTTTATTTCGACAGCCGGAAGTTGGTTGTCTTTCAACAGGCGGCTGAGAGTCTGCAAGGCATAGAATGTTCCTCGTTCGTCATTTCCTGCCAATACGATTTCTTTATCGTTGATACAAAGATAGTAGCCTTCCTTTTGATTGGGAATGCGGCGGGCAAACTTGCGGATGGCTTTGTCTCCCTTTTCCCCGATATAGATACGTAGACCTTCTTTGGCAGAATGATTGCCTGCCAATAATTGTTTTAATTGTTGTACTGCATAGGGGTTGGCTTCCGTGTCTCCCGTGAATTGATAGCTTCCGGGTAAAGTGATTAGCTGTCCGGATTCGGAAATCTGTTGAGGAACAGGCTGGATGTCTGTATGTTGTGCAAATGCATTGAATCCTGTAAACAGACAAATAATTGCTAAATACGCTTTTCTCATGTCTTATTTGGGGTAAAAGGTTAATAAATCAGTGGCAAAGATAATACTTATAAAGAAAGAATTCCATCATTTGATTGTATTATTTCTTCGGATAGGAGGTATGAAAGCACTCTTTCTGCTTTTTCGCGTTCTCCGTTTATGCGGTTTAACAGAGTGGCGGCAGAGAGGGGAGATGTTTCGAGCTGTTCGCGGATTTGATTTTCCATCTCTTGAAATTCCCCCAGTTTCATACCCGAATGATGTTTGCTGAGACATACGTCACATAAACCGCAGTTATGCTCGTTTTTCTCGCCAAAATAGCGGAGCAGCATACGGCTGCGGCATTTGTCTTCGGCAGTGGCATACTCTGTCATGGCCTTGATTCGAGTGATATAGCTTTCCTTGCGCTCTTCATAGATGTCACGGGTGATGGCAAGTCGACCGGCCTCCTGCCGTTCACGGGTATATATAATGTAAGGTGTCTTCTTGCGCGGAATATAGTGCAGTATATGGCGGCGGGTCAGCATCAGGAGAATTTCATAAATGCGTTGGCGGGTCAGTCCCGAGCGGATGGCCAGAGAGTCTTCGTTTATATAGGCATAGTCGGTAAACAAGCCGGTGTAAGAGCGAAGGATGACATTGATGAGTTTCTCTGTTTCGGGGTCGGTCTCGCGGAGTTTGTACAACTCGTCTCTGTGGATGGTGAACAGAATGCGGGAAGCATTGTCTTGTTCATCTGTATATTCCAGATATCCGGCACGTGTCAGTATTTTCAAGGCACTGTCTGCTTGTACAGGGAAATGCTTGAAGTTACGGCAGAACTCATCCAGATTGAAGGCAAAGGTACATCCCAAACCGTCTCCCATCGCCATCTGGAAATAGTAGTTCACATCTTCATATACTTTGCGGATGTATTCTTTGTCGGGGAATGTGTCGGTAATCCGTTTGCTGAGTGTTGCTTTATCGCTCTTGGCATAGAGCAGGACGGCATAAGCTTTTTGTCCGTCTCTTCCCGCACGTCCGGCTTCTTGGAAATAGGCCTCGGGTGAATCCGGCAAATCAACATGGATGACGAGACGTACATCCGGCTTGTCAATACCCATTCCGAATGCATTGGTGGCAACCATGACACGGCTTTCGCCCGATAACCAACTTTTCTGCCGTTGGTCTTTGACGTCATTGTTCAGTCCGGCATGATAAAAGGTGGCTGTAATTTCATTGTTAACCAGTAATTCCGCTACTTCCCGGGTACGCTTCCGGTTTCGGGTGTATACGATGGCGCTTCCTGACACGCTGTTCAGAATATGCAGCAATTCTTCCTGTTTGCTTTCTGTGTTGCGGACAATGTAAGCCAGATTCTTTCGTTCAAAGCTCATGCGGAAAATACGGCTGTCTTCTCTAAAACCTAATTTAGTCTGAATATCCTTTACTACTTCGGGGGTAGCTGTGGCGGTAAGTGCCAATACCGGAACAGTAGGAAGCAACTCCCGAATTTCGGAAATCTTTAAATAGGCAGGGCGGAAGTCATATCCCCATTGAGAGATACAATGAGACTCGTCGACTGTAATCATGTTGATTTTCATATTCCGCAGTTTGGCGCGGAATATATCAGTGTCCAGTCGTTCGGGAGAGATATAAAGAAATTTATAGTCACCGAATATGCAGTTCTCTAGTGCAACAACAATCTCTTCGCGCGTCATGCCCGAGTAAACTGCCAGTGCTTTAATTCCCCGGTCTCGAAGATTGCGCACCTGATCTTTCATGAGCGCAATGAGAGGAGTAATGACCAGACACAATCCCGGTTGTGCCAATGCCGGTACCTGGAAGGTAATGGATTTACCTCCACCGGTAGGCATCAGCCCCAATGTATCATGTCCTTTTCCGATACTTTCTATGATTTCTTCTTGAATACCGCGGAAGTTATCATAGTTCCAGTATTGTTTTAGAATCTCTTTGTAGGTCACCCTTTTCTATTCCTCACTAGGTTTGATATCTTCAATCTGTAACTGCACCTCTCCGCGCTTATGCGTGTTTTCTTCGATGGTATAACAGATGTCGAACGAGCGCTTGGTCTTGATGTAACGGGCTTGTGAGCTTTGTCCGAAAGCGATTCCGTTCATGACGTTATTTGATTTGTTGTCGACCAGCTCCAGCTTGATATGTTCCTGATCACGGCCTACTACTTTGCTGGTTCCGTAATCATATACATTATGTGTACAGAATACCGGTTTGTGATTATCCGGGCCGAACGGATTGAACTTTTTCAGGTCGGCATGAAATTTCGGGGTAATGTCGCGGAAATCTATTTCGGCATCGATGTCTATCACCGCACTGGTTTGTTCGGGTAAAATATGTTCGGATACATATGTTTCGAAACGGTGGGTGAACTCTTCTACATTTTCTACTTTCATCGAAAGACCTGCCGCATACGTATGACCACCAAAGTTTTCCAGTAAATCACGACAGTTTTCAATAGCCTTATACACATCAAAACCGGAAACGGAACGAGCCGAACCGGTTGCCAGGTTATCCGTGCGTGTCAGTACCACTGCCGGACGGTAATAAATTTCGGTCAGGCGTGAGGCTACAATCCCGATAACTCCTTTGTGCCATGCTTCATTGTAAATGACAATGGTACGACGGTCTGCCAATCCTTCCAGACTGTCCACAATGTGGTTGGCCTCTTCAGTCATGGTTTTGTCAAGGTCTTTTCGGGTCTCGTTGTACTGGTTAATCAGATTGGCTTTCTCCAAAGCAGAAGAGAAGTCTTTTTCTATCAATAGTTCTACAGCCTCTTTACCGTTCTGTATACGACCGGAAGCATTGATGCGCGGACCTATTTTGAACACAATGTCTCCGACAGTGATTTCTTTCTCGGATAATCCGCAAATGTCAATAATTGCTTTAAGTCCTACGCTTGGGTTGGAATTCAACTGTTTCAGCCCATGATAAGTCAGTACACGGTTTTCTCCCATGATGGGGACAATATCAGAGGCTACACTGACTGCAACCAAATCCAAAAGGGGAGTCAGCTGGTTGAACTCGATACCGTTGTTCAAAGCAAAAGCCTGCATAAATTTGAATCCTACACCACACCCTGACAGATGTTCGTAAGGGTAAGTGGCGTCCGGGCGTTTGGCATTCAGAATAGCTACGGCAGGAGGCAGTACATCATCGGGTACATGATGGTCACAGATGATGAAATCAATTCCTTTTTCTTTTGCGTATGCAATTTCTTCCACCGCTTTAATGCCACAATCCAATACGATAATTAGTTTTACACCTGTTTCGTATGCATAATCCACCCCTTTCACTGATACTCCATAGCCTTCGTTGTAACGGTCGGGAATATAGTAATCAATGTTCGAATAGAACTGCTGGAGAAACTTGTATACCAATGCTACGGCTGTTGTGCCGTCTACATCATAGTCTCCATAAACCAATATGCGTTCTTTCTTTCCCATAGCTTGGTTTAGGCGTTCTACGGCAATGCTCATATCCTTCATCAGGAAAGGATCGTGTAGTTCGCTAAGCTGTGGGCGAAAGAATCTTTTAGCCTCTGCTGCTGAGGTTATACCTCTTTCTAGCAATAGCTTACAGAGGACGGGATTGATTCCTGTCTCTTTAGCTAATGCTTTAGCTGCTTCTGTCTGTTCTTGGCTTGGAGGTTGGTAATTCCATTTGTGATTCATTTTATATATTGTTTTTTCTTTTTCTTCTCGCATGGGGAGGCTTCGCTTTTATTTGTTTCAGGCAGTCTCCAATTAATCCGTAAAGTTAGGAAAAAACAAATAAAAAAACCGTTAATTCCGTATATATTTTTACGGAATTAACGGTAGTGCTTTAAATACTAGTATATTACAGCATTATTTAATACCTAACTTTTTAGCGATTTCTTTAGGAAGTGCTTTCTTGTTGACAACGATATTCATGGTTTTATAGCGCACGAATGCTTTTGATGCATACCATACACCGTTATATTTGCCGGCTTTGCCCCAAGAGTTCTTTACCATATAGTATTCGTTTCCATCCTGGTCTTTGGCGATACCATAAATCTGCATTCCGTGGTCATCGGTAGTTTCCCAGTTGTCATATGCTTCCTGGCGTTCTTCCTGAGTGCACCATTTCTGAGGTTGCGGTTTGCTGTTCAGTTTCTTTTCTTCCGGTTTCATTTTCAGCCAATGTGCCATGTCTGAACCACTTAATTCCTGTACTTTTTCAGCATCGGGCATCACTGCGATACCATCGCGGGTAAATCCTTGTTCGCTGACGTCAGACCCCCATGCAATAGTATAGCCGGTATTGATGGCATTGTCAAATACTTCCATCAGTTCGTCAATTGGTAGGTTGTAAGATTGTCCCCAACGCCAGTTGTCCTGAATTTCAAGAACAAACGGTTCATAGAACGGATGATGGGTGTAAGAAGTCAATGAAATATAATCGTCCGGATTCAGTCCGGTTGATTCGAAGAATGACTGCGGAGTATATTCTTTCCCTTTGTAAGTGAATTTTTCGGGACATTCACCCAAATAAATGTCATGGATGGCAGCAATAGCTTTCTTCCACAGCGGTTTACGGTTTTCGTCTGTTTGGAGCGAACGGTGTTTTCCTTTTGCGATGGCAGCAACAACTGCATCAGATACGGCAGTCAGTTCTGTATGGTTACTTAATGTATCTCCATACATCACACCCGGGCGCATTTCTTCTTCCGGCACCAAACCGAATTTTTTCATACCATATATTACATCATAGAAAGAACCTCCTTGTGAGAAAGATACATCTCCATGAGTGCGCACTGCTGCATCGGCACGGTCAAGATAAGTTTGATGTACGATGTACATTTCGGACAAGTCGTATTCTCCTTTTCCCATACGGAGTAATTCTGATTCCAAAAAGGCCATACTTGAGTAGCACCAGCAAGTTCCTGCACGGTTTTGGTTCTTAATAGAAGTAATAGGAAGTTCCTTTACGGTAGTAAATACAAATCCTTCTTCTTTAGGTTCTTCTTTTGCTTCTTGAGCCGACAGACTCATGCTGAAGAGTCCGGCTGCGGCGAGTAATGTAAATCTTTTCATTCAGTGATAATAGTTTTGTTTGATATTAAATTATTATTCATTCATAATTGCTTCTACCTCTTCGATGGTGATGGGGATGCGTTTTTCTCCGGTAAAACGAGAGCCTTCGGGGGTAATCAGAATATCATCTTCCAGACGTATGCCGCCAAAGTCTTTAAATTTATCAATTGCATCGTAATTCAGGAAGTCGGTATGCATCTTTTCGGCTCTCCACTTGTCAATGAGAGCGGGAATAAAGTAACAGCCCGGTTCGTCTGTGATAACAAAACCTTCTTGCAGACGGCGTCCCATGCGCAAAGAAGCAAGTCCGAATTGTGACGAAGGGCGTACTTCATCGTCATAACCGACATAAATCTGTCCCAGATCTTCCATATCATGTACATCCAGTCCCATCATGTGGCCCAATCCGTGAGGGAGGAATAAGGCATGTGCACCGGCTGCAACGGCTTCGTCTATATTGCCTTTCATCAGTCCCAGGTCTTTCAGTCCTTGTGCCAATACTTTACATACTTCTTGATGTACCGACATGTAAGTGATGCCCGGTCGGGCAATTTCCAATGCTTTGTCGTGGCAGGCCAATACTATATTATATACGTCTTTTTGACGTCCTTGGAATTTTCCACCGACAGGAACGGTACGGGTATGGTCGGAACAATAATTGCTCAGTCGTTCTGCACCTGCGTCGGTCAGCATCATGCGTCCTACTTCCAAAATGTGGCTGTGGTCGTGGTTATGCAATGTTTCACCATGCTGAGTCAGGATAGTGGCAAACGAAGTCATGCTTCCATAAGAAGAAGCGATGCCGTCCAATACTCCGGCAATATATTGTTCTTTTACTCCCGGTTTGCATAAACGCATGGCAGCGGTATGCATTTCATAGCCGATATTGCAAGCCAAGTCAATTTCTTCTATTTCACAGGCTTCTTTTACAGAACGTAAAGCAACGACGGCTTTGATCAGTTCCAGTGAAGCATATTTTTTAACGATAGAAGCACGGATACCGGTCAGCTCTTCCAACAGCATCATGTTATCATAACGATAGGGAGGAAGAAAGTGAACTTTTCTGCCTTGTGCAATGGCTTTTCCCACTATTTCTTTCAGTTGTGCAAAAGGAAAACTCTGCTGAACACCTACCTGTGCGGCCAAGTCCTTGACGCTTGGTTGAGGTCCCATCCAGATAATATCGTCCATATCGACATCATTGCCAAAGAAATAGTCTTCTCCTGCTTCAACGTCCATCACTCCTGCATATCCCGGATGAGAATGACCGAAGAAATAGAGGAAAGAACTGTCTTGACGAAATTTATATGTATTATCCGGGTAGTTTGCCGGAGCTTCGTTATTGCCTAGTATAAGGATAAGGCCGTTTTGCACTTTATTTCTCAGTGCTTGCCGACGGTTTTTATAAATAGCAGAATCAAACATGGTTAACTTGATTTTAATTGAATATTAATGAACTGTTTGCAAATGTAACAATTATAATTTTAAATTCATGCGCAGAAGTTTAAAAAATAATCACTGCGGAGTGACTTTGACCTTATTTATCCCTGTATATTTTTTTATTCTTTCTTGTATAAACGGGAATTTCTTAATAACTTGCCGCATGTTTTCAATGAGATTTTTATTAGAACTGTTTCTTTTAACTTCTTAATAACTAACCAAATGAATGGAATGATAAGCCGAAGCCTGATGGGGGTCTTTTGCAGTGCTTGCTTTTCGGTGATGAATGCACAAGACCGTCCCAATATTGTAGTATTTATTGTGGATGATATGGGGTTGATGGATACTTCTGTTCCTTTTGTAACAGACTATCATGGAAATGCGGTAAAACAACCGTTGAATGAATGGTATCGCACTCCTAATATGGAACGCCTTGCCAAACAGGGTATTCGTTTTTCTACTTTTTATGCTCAGAGCGTGAGCTCCCCTTCAAGGGCTTCTATAATGACAGGGCAGAATGCAGCCCGGCATCGTACTACAAATTGGATTCAGCCGGAGAATAACAACCGTACTCCTTATGGACCGTTGGATTGGAATTGGAAAGGACTGACCCGTAATAATCTCATTTATCCTTATGTATTGGAACAGGCGGGCTATAAGACCATTCATGTCGGTAAAGCGCATTTTGGCTGTATAGGCAGCGAAGGGGCTGATCCTAAGAATTTAGGCTTTGACATTAATATAGCCGGTTCTGCTATCGGCAGTCCGGGCAGTTATTATGGAGAAAACGGTTATGGGGCGATAAAAGGAGCAAAGTCTCGCGCTGTTCCCGGTTTGGAGCAGTATTTTCATACCAACACTTTTTTGAGCGATGCACTGACATTGGAGGCGGATAAAGAAATAGAGAAAGCTGTTGCCGAAAAACGACCTTTTTACTTAAACATGGCTCATTATGCCGTTCATTCTCCTTTCGAGACAGACAAGCGGTTTATAGGACATTACACAGACCCGAAGAAGAATCAACAAGCATGTGCCTTTGCCACTTTAATCGAAGGTATGGATAAATCATTGGGAGATTTGATGGATAAATTGGAAGAATTAGGTATTGCTGAGAATACATTGATTATCTTTTTGGGGGATAATGGAGGTGATGCCCCTTTGGGGGGAGCTGCGGATTATGGCTCGTCAGCACCTTTTAAAGGTAAAAAAGGTTCGGAATATGAAGGCGGAGTGAGAGTGCCTTTCATTGTTGCCTGGGCGCATCCTGATGCGGAAAATAAGTTTCAGAAAGCTTTTCCCGTTGCACAAAATGCCATACAGACACAGATGGGGACAGTGATGGATATCTATCCCACCGTATTGTCTGTTGCCGGAGTAAAAGTACCGGAAAATCATATATTGGACGGTTCTACTCTTGAAAGAATGATAGCAGGCAAGAAGGATAAAGCACATCGGGATGACTTCCTGATGCATTTCCCTCACGAACATCGTGGCAGTTATTTTACTTCATACCGCAAAGGCGATTGGAAGCTGATTTATTATTATAACCCGGAACATCCCGATGCTCCTTATTATAAGCTGTTTAATCTGTCAGAAGATCCCTATGAGAAGAATGATGTGGCAAAAGCAGAGCAGAAGAAAGCCAAAGAATTGTTTGGGCTGATGGTGAAAAGATTAGAGATGGAAAAGGCACTCTATCCCATCGACAAGGATAAAAATGAGTTGAGACCTTTTTTTATAGCAAAATAATTTTTGGAGAAAAGATGTTTGAATATTCATCGAAAAAGATAACTTTGTGCCGAACTTTAATGGGAGGCTGTTTGTTCCTTGACTTTGATTATGAAAATAGACGATAAAACAGGATTGGTATTGGAAGGAGGAGGCATGCGTGGGGTATTTACCTGTGGCGTGCTGGATTATTTGATGGATAACGAAATCTGGTTTTCTTACGGAGTAGGAGTATCGGCGGGTGCGTGCAACGGGCTTTCGTATATGTCCCGTCAGCGAGGGCGTGCAAAATTCAGCAATATCGATTTGTTGGATAAGTATCATTATATCGGTATCAAGCATCTGTGGAGCAAACATAGCATCCTTGACCAAGAATTGCTTTACGAGCATTTCCCTAAAGAAATCCTGCCATACGATTATGAAACGTATGCAAAGAATCCGGCACGTTTCGAAATGGTGACCACCAATTGTCATACCGGGCGTGCCTGTTATCTGGAGGAGAAGTATGACCGGAAACGTATTATAGACATAGCTAAGGCATCCAGCAGCTTGCCTTATGTGTGTCCTGTTGCATATGTGGATGGCATACCTATGCTCGATGGCGGAATTATTGATTCTATTCCTGTGATGCGGGCTTTTGAGCAGGGATATGAAAAGAATGTGGTGGTGCTTACCCGTAATCGTGGTTATCGTAAAAAGGGAAGGGATATTAAGATACCTCATTTCATTTATAAAAAATATCCTCGCTTGAGAGTGGTGCTCAGTAAACGTTGCCGCGTTTATAATGAACAATTGGAACTGGTTGAGAAGTTGGAAGATGAAGGCCGGATTATAGTGATACGTCCTCACAGACCCATGGAAGTCGACCGGATTGAAACGGATATAAAAAAGCTGACCGATTTGTATGACGAAGGGTATGCTTGTGCGAAAAAGATATTTGAGGAAAAGCACTTGCTGGAGAAGTGAATTTAGCGGAAAAACTTTTGATGAATATATTCAGGTAGCGTTATGGTTGAGGCAGTCATAACGCTAATTTTATATTATGCATTTTGTTTTTTTCCTGAATTATTGATTATATTTTGGGGTTTATGCTGATATCGGCCGGACTTCCTAATTCGTTTCATAGGATGAGCGTAATTATTTTGATAGGTAAAATCGTAAGAGTGAAGAAAAAAAGCATATATTTGCAATTTTCAACTATAAGTCTTATCGTAGATTATTATACATAAAAAATATACAATGAAAAGAATAATTCCATTCTTGCTATCTGTCTCTCTTCTTTATTCTTGTCATCAGGAGGAAGAAATCAGTCTGCCGACCGATGGGCCGGTTATTAATCTTGCTGAGTTGGGACTGTCTGAAAATGATGTTGTACAGGGACGTATGCGCATTAAACTGAAAGAAGAACCTGCCGGAAATTTAAGCGAGAAGAGTATCGAAGGCGGCATATCCGCACGAATTAAAATGATAGGCCGTTCTGCTTCTGCATTGAAAATAACCCGCATGGAACGTACTTTTCCTCATGCCGGGAAATATGAAGAACGTACACGCCGTGAGGGACTGCATTTGTGGTATGATGTTTGGTATTCGGAGGATGTTTCTGTGGCGCGTGCGACCGGTGAAGTTTCAGTGCTGGAAGGGATAGAAATAGCCGCGCCTGTCGTGAAGGTGAGATCTTTGGGGGCGGACGAACCGGTTTGGCGTGCCGTCGACTTTAATGATACTTTTATTGCCAAGCAGTGGTATCTGGAAAATCCGGGTACGGAGTCGTGGCAACAATTAGGAGCCGATATCCGGGTGGCTGATGCCTGGAAAAAATGCACAGGAGACCCCCGTATCATCGTTGCCGTGATGGACGGAGGTGTTCAGGTAGACCATCCCGATTTGGTAGATAATATATGGGTGAACGAAGGAGAGATACCCGGAAACGGTATTGATGATGACGGGAATGGTTATATAGACGATATAAACGGTTATAATTTTATGTATGATTCCGGTAAACTGACTCCCATGAAACATGCTACGCATGTGGCGGGAATCATAGCGGCGAGTGGAAATAACGGTAAGGGAATTGCCGGAATAGCAGGAGGAAACGGTACGGCGGGAAGTGGCGTAAAACTGATGTCTACCCAAGTGCTGGGGGCTACAAGTTCAAATAATACAGCTGCGGCTATTAAGTATGGTGCCGATAATGGAGCGGTTATCAGTCAGAACAGCTGGGGTTATAATACGACCACTACCAGTGTTTCGTATATTGATCCTGCGGATAAAGCGGCAATTGACTATTTTATCAAGTATGCCGGATGCGACAATGATGGCAATCAATTGCCCGATAGTCCGATGAAAGGCGGTATTGTAATCTTTGCTGCAGGTAATGATAATGTGTCTAATCCCGGTACGGCTTCTCCGGCAGACTATGATGCGGTGGTGTCGGTGGCTGCCATTGCTCCGGACTATACAAAGGCTTCTTATTCCAACTATGGTTCATACATTGATATTTCGGCTCCCGGAGGTAACTTGAATGGTAATGGAATGGTATATAGTACTATTCATAATTCTTCTTACGGGGATATGAGTGGAACTTCTATGGCTTGTCCGATGGTGTCGGGGGTGGCTGCGTTAGTTATTCAGAAATATGGATTGAACGAACGGGGATTTACTCCTGATAGGTTAAAAGAAATACTCTTCAAGAGTGCTTATGATGTGGATAATTATAATCCGAAATATGCCGGACAACTCGGCTATGGTTGTGTAGACGCTACTGCGGCATTGGGAATTGAAGTAACGGATGAGATGCCGACGCTGACATTGAAAAACAATAAAGTGAGTGATGGAAACTTGCTTTTTTGGGTAAACTATCAGTTGGCCGGTAATGCACGTATCATTATTTATAATAGTACGGGTGGAAAGGTATTCGACTCAAAAAGAGGAGTAATGGCTATGTCTATCACAACAATAGATGTAAGTAAGTTGGCTGCCGGATATTACACGATGGAATATCAATGCAACGGCTGCACGATGAAACAGAACTTTATTAAATATTAATCCGGTAGAAGAATAAACAGTAGAATATGAAGAAAGCGATATTTTGTGTAATAGCTCTTGGCATATCGGTTGCCACAGTTTATGGGCAGGATGAGGTAACTGCTATCAATACGGGTGCTGCCAATTTCCTGACTATCATGCCCGATGCTCGCACCACTGCATTGGCCGGTGCAGGTGTTTCACTCACCGGAAATGAGAATGCCATCTTTTTGAATGGCGCGACCATTGCAGCGGATAAAAACTGCCGGGGAGGTGCTTCTTACACGTATGCTCCGTGGATGCGCGATTATCAGTCAGGTTATTCGTTGCATACATTGGGAGGTTTTTATAAGATAGACGAAAAGAATGTGATTCTGGCAGGATTTCGTTATTATAATTATCCGAAATTGGGTGTGCTTGAGACCGGAGGAGAGAGTATACGTCCGAAGGAATTGGCTGCCGAGGTGGGTTATGCTCGTGAGTTAATCAAGAATCTTTCTGTGTCGGCTACTTTCCGTTATATTTATTCGGATATGGGAAAGGTGGGTAATGACCGGGGAGCAAGTACAGTTGCTTTTGACTTAGGCGCTTTTTATACAAAGGCGATTGCCAGGATGGAAGGGGCGAGTTGGTCTGCCGGATTGCAGGTGAGCAATCTGGGGCCAAAGATTAAATATCCCAAATCCAGCGAGTCTCTGCCGATGATGGCCAAAGTAGGCGGTTCGGTAGACTTGCCGTTTTCACAGATGCACCGTCTGATGATGACGGCCGATTTGGGTTATCGTTTGGCTCCTTCGGATGTGCAGGCTGTGAATGTGAGTGTCGGAGCAGAATATACGTTGGCAGAGCATTTTATGTTTAGAGGCGGTTACCATTATGGAGACAAGGAAAAAGGCGACCATAGCTTTGCCACTGTGGGTGCAGGAATGAACCGTTACGGTGGACATTTGGATTTTGCATGGTTGTTTGCATCGGATGACTGTCCGTTCCGAAATACATTTTGGGCGACTCTTGGATATTCTTTCTGATGATATAAATAAAAGGGAGTGTGTCAAAACATGGATAATGCTGTCGTTTAGTTCGTAGGGGCGAGGTGCACTCGCCCGAAAACAGTTTACTTTGTGTCTTTGGGCAGGCAACCCCTGTCCTTACAGCTGATGATTGGATAGGTCATTTTAGTTTTGCCACACTCTCTTTTATTTATGCCTTGTTGTAATGCCCTGGTTCTAATGATTATCGTTCATTTGCTTCATGCGGCCGATCAACAGGTAATTATTGTCATTTTCTTGGATGGAACTTGCCAGTGTGTTTACCTTCTCCCTAATTTCAGGTAACAGGTTGGTTGTCTTGAGTGCTGTTTCCAGCTCCTCTTTCAACACACCGGGGTCTACGTTGCGAATGTAATACCCGTTCCGGCAACTTGCGAACCAAAAAGCATCTCCTCCTCCCAAAAAGTCATTGTGTACTTTGTACAATCCTCCTTTCAGTGTTTTTTTGTCTACAATAAAATTTCGGTGCTCTCTTGTTTCGCTGCCACCGTGATTGTCTGTTTGCTCCATTTTTCCTACGACAGTCCCAATAAAGCAAGTCGGGTATTCGTATTGCCAGTGAATTGGGATTTTTCCACCAGAGAAATGGATGGTAAAGGTCGGCTGTAGCTTGTTCTGTGCATAATCGTAATGATACAAAGTATCTGCTTTTTCTATATGAAAGTCCAGAAAGGAGAAATCAAAGGCTTCCGTGTTGTTGTTATGATAAATGTCGTTGCTGTAATCGGGCTTCATCTCTGTTATGGGAGAAAGCTCGGCAAGTCGGTTACCTTCGAAGTCTTGTACCCAAATCATTCTTGGATTGTTTTTCCAAGGCAGCGTGGCTACAGTAATCCGCCCTTTGTCTCCGTCTGCATAGAAGACGGATTTGGGGAGCATCCATTTTTCTGCTTCATCTATCAGGGGAATGTTTTTTTGCAATTCTCCGTTCAGATTGTAAGTGATGAGTTTGGTTGCATTCCATGGCATGAGGTAGATGCGGTCATGCTTTTCATCCAGTTGGAAAGGCCCTACCTGAGTGTATTCTCCGGGACCGTTTCCCACTGAGCCGATGTTACGCAAGAACTTCCCTTTACGGTCGAATAATTTGAAAGGTATATTTTGAGAACAGTGGATTAGAATGTAGTTATCCGATACAGTTACGCTACTGTTTCTTACCAGTGCTTCGTCCTTATTGTCCAACTTTACAATTTCCAAGTCTTCAATGAAATAACTGAGTGGCAAGTGGATGGAATCTTTAACGGCTGTCCAGTCGCATACCATGAGGGTTGTTCCGTTTGTTTTCACTTCGGCTGCTACAGTGGGCAATTCGTTCCATATCTTTGAATCGTCCGATGCCGTGTTGTCGTTCTCTTTTTGTTTGTTGTTGCAGGCTGTTATAATCAAGGTTGCCAAAACCCAAAAGAAATGTGTTCTCATACTTTGTAGTTTTAAAATTTACCGCAAAGTTAGGTATGAAAGGGATTTGATTGTAAAATCGTGATGGACAACTGAAAAATATTATATTGTTGTGTATTAGCTGTTTATTTGTTTTATGTGATGGACAATTAATACTTTTGCAAGTATTCGTCCAATGAAATTCCTTCATCGGAGGTGATACCGAGTTTTTCTTTCATTCGTAGCTTCTTCTTGCTGACAGAGTTTCGGCTTATACAGTAAATGTTCGACATATCGTGTAGGCTGACATTGATTTTTATCAGGCAACAGAAGTTAATGTCCGCTACACTCAAGGCGGGAAATTCCTGTTTCAGGCGTGTTGTGAAATGGTCATAGTTACTGTCGAGTATGACTCTTATTTCCCGCCATTCATTGTCTGTCAATGATATTTGCCGGTTGTTATTCTTGTCTTCTTCTGTGTCATTGTCTAAAGATGGTAGTTTTTTGAATACTTCCATTTTACGAAGCAGCTCTTCGCGTAATATGCCGGCCTTCTCTCTGAGAACACTTAATTCTTCTGCTTGTTTTAGCAGTTTGTTTTCTTGCTTCAGTCGGTCGCTTTCTTGTTGAAGCAGCCTTTTCATTTCTTCTTTTCTTTTGTATTGGAGATAGAACAGGAAGGCACTGACAATCATGGAGAGGATGAATGTAAGTAGCAATATGAGGTTGATATGACGTTGGCGTACAATTTCCAGTGCATTGATTTCTGTTTCCAACTTTAGTTCGTTATACTGGCTGGCACTGGCTTGATGGTTATAGGCTGAATAGATGTTATGAAGGAAAGCAATGGCATTTTCATGTTTGCGGAATGCCTTTTCGGGAGAGCCGATGTGCTCGTACAGGTGAGAGAGGCGTAGTGCGGCTTCACTTGCCAAAAATATATTGCTTGATTGGGATACCAGATTATAGTAATAACAGGCGGAGTCTTCCCGGTGCATGAGCTCGTAAACATGAGCTTTGTACATGTTGTGCAAAGGAATGTCGTTTCGCTTCATATATCGACGGGATTGTCGTAGGGCTCGCAGGGCTTCGGAGAACTGTCCTTGTGCTGTGTATAAGTCGGTATATTCTTTAGCAAGGCTATAGACGAATTCGCTGTCTTTATCTTTCATGGCACAGGCTTTGGCGGAATCCAGCATTTCTTTTGCGACTCCGAATTCTTTTAGTTGGAGTAGTGTCTGAGCTTTTTCCCGATAATAATGCTTGCGGTGCAGATGAGTGGTGTCTATGCCCATTCTTTTGTTGATGTAAGCCAAAGCAGAATCTGTTTTCCCTATTTGTTTAAAGAATTGTGTTTTATATATATAGGTGCGTACAAGCTCCTGGGGGCATTGTTGTCCCCTTGCTCTTTTTTCAATTATTTGAAGCATGGAATCGGCTTTATCGTATGCTTGATTGTATAGGAATAGTCTGTACCTGATGTGGTTTATCTCTTTCAGGTTTATTGTGTCTTTTGTTTTTTCATAATGTTGAGACAGTTGCTCTATCTTCTCTGCAGAATGCCGGATGAACGGTTGGGGTGAGGTGCTGAACTGAATTCGCCAATAGGTATAGACGTCTTCTCCTTCCAACTTTTCAGGTATGATTCTGTTTAAGTAAGTGAGCGTGCTGTCTATTTGTTTATCTGCATAGAATTGTTCAGCTTTTTGCAGCCATAAGTCATTTTCTCGTACAGAACAGGCAGTAAGTAAGAGGAGCAGGGAAAATATTGAGAGAGACTGTAACTTCATGCGGTCATTTGATAGGGAATGAAAAGAGGATGTCCCATTTTGATGAAACATCCTCTGTATAAAATTCTGTTTTATTTGATATTATTTGGCGAAGCTCACCGCACGTGTCTCGCGGATAACTGTTATTTTTACCTGTCCCGGATAAGTCATTTCATCTTGAATCTTCTTCGCAATTTCTCCTGACAGGCTTTCAGTCTGCTTATCGTCAATCTTGTCGGCGCCTACGATAACACGTAGTTCACGACCGGCTTGGATAGCGTATGTCTTTGTTACTCCCGGATAAGACATGGCCAACTGTTCGAGGTCATTCAATCGTTTGATATAAGCTTCTACTATTTCTCGGCGCGCTCCCGGACGTGCACCTGAGATAGCGTCGCACACCTGAACGATAGGAGCCAACAGGCTGGTCATTTCCGTCTCATCGTGGTGAGCACCGATAGCATTGCAGATATCCGGTTTTTCTTTGTACTTCTCTGCAATCTTCATACCTAGCAGTGCGTGCGGCAATTCCGGTTCTTCATCAGGCACTTTACCGATATCATGCAAGAGTCCGGCACGTTTGGCCTTCTTCGGATTCAATCCCAATTCGGAAGCCATCACAGCACAGAGGTTGGCTGTTTCGCGGGCATGTTGCAATAAGTTTTGGCCGTATGAAGAACGATATTTCATCTTACCGATGATGCGAATCAATTCAGGGTGTAAACCATGAATACCCAAGTCGATAGTGGTGCGTTTACCGGTTTCGATGATTTCGTCTTCTACTTGTTTACGCACTTTGGCAACCACTTCTTCGATACGTGCCGGATGAATACGTCCGTCTGTCACCAACTGATGAAGTGCCAGGCGGGCTATTTCGCGGCGAACCGGGTCGAATGCAGAAAGCACGATAGCTTCTGGGGTGTCGTCCACTACGATTTCAACACCTGTTGCTGCTTCCAAGGCACGGATGTTACGTCCTTCACGACCGATGATGCGACCTTTGATTTCATCGGATTCGATATGGAATACGGTGACAGAGTTTTCGATAGCTGTTTCTGTAGCAACTCTCTGAATGGACTGGATAACGATTCGTTTGGCTTCCTTGTTGGCTGTCAACTTGGCATCGTCCATGATATCATTGATGTAAGAAGCAGCTTGTGTTTTGGCTTCCTCCTTCAAAGAGTCCACCAAACGTTCTTTGGCTTCTTCGGCAGACAGACCGGATAGTGCTTCCAGCTTTTCGCGTTCTTGCATCTGTAGTTTATCAAGTTCCTCTTTTTTCTTGTCTACAATAACAATCTGTGCTTCCAGATTCTCTTTGATAGCTTCAGCTTCTGTACGTTTACGTTGTACTTCTTCTTGTTTTTGATTCAGCATCAGTTCGCGCTGTTTCAACTTGTTTTCGGCTTGTTGGATTTTCTGGTTGCGCAATGCAACTTCTTTTTCCAAATCGGCCTTTTTATTTAAGAATTTCTCCTTAACTTCGAGAAGCTTGTTCTTCTTAATTACTTCAGCTTCTGTTTGTGCTTCCTTAATGATGATATCATACTTAGATTTCAGGCCATATCTGAAAAGCATGTATGATAACCCACCACCTACAGCGAAACACACAATTGCTATTATTACTGTTGTTACCATTGTTATTAATTTATATAAATAAAAAACGCACAACCATTCTGCCAAGAACTCTTCTCTTGACAGTTAAGTTGTGCGTGAATATCTTTAATTTAAAATTTTAAACTATCCGTTTTTACTAAGATATTGCTCTATCTCTTTTGTTAGCTCTTTTAACTTCTCCTGATAAGGTTCAGTATTATTTTTGTCTTTCATAGAAATGTTTTCAAAAGCTAATTCCAACGCAGCCATTGCCCAATGCCTTGTAGGGCTGAAATCAGGAAAGCGGCTACGGTATTTGTTTAGTTTATTATCAATCTGTTTGGCAGCGTTCCTATATAACAGTTCATCTTCCCGACGAATAGTTAAAGGGTATCTTTCGTTGTCAATCAGCAAATGTATTTTCATCACATCGTCCATCATACTATCGTTTTATTGTTTTAAAATCCTATTGGCCTTTTAATAAAGCGATGCATCTGTCGACTTCACGCACAAGCTTTGACAATCTTTGTTTTGTATCTTTGATATCATTATCGTGGATACTGATTGTCCTCGCCATTTTTAAATTGGTATACATTGCTTCCAATTCTTTACGACTATTTTCTACTTGTTTTATCTCTTCGTCTTTTTCGGCGAGAAGTTGCTTCAACCGGGCATTTTCACGTGTTAATTCGTCGTGTAAATACATAAAATGTCTCAGTCTTGCTTCAAAAGTACTTAATAGCTTTTTGTCTTCTTCAGTCATTTTATACCAAAATTGTACACAAATATATAGGATTGAAAGCAAACAAGAAAATATTTTGAAAGGAATTTATCAATCCCGACCAAAAAAACTTTTTTTAAGTCTTTTGCAACTCCTTTTTTTATGTCTTTCTGTCGGTTTACTTTTTCAGCGTTTTGTATGAAAGGATATGCCAGGTAGTGCCAATAGCTATGGCGAGTAATATTATTTTCAACCAAAGGTAGGGGGCTATTTGGAAAATGCAATAACTGAGTGTTATCCATATCAATGATAAGGAAATGATTTTTGCACGTAGGGGGATAGCGCGGTATTCGCGGAAGTTTTTAATATAAGGTCCCAGTTGTTTTTGTTGGATTAGCCAACGATACAGACGTGGAGAACCGCGAAAATAGAATGCGGCGGATAATAATAAAAAAGGGGTGGTAGGCAGAAGAGGTACAAAGATTCCAATAATGCCTAATACCAGTGATATCGTTCCGGTGACGGTATAGAAAATTTTCATGGATGCAAATATAGACCAAAAAATGAAAAAAATAGGGATAACTGTTCTATATTCTTAGATTTTATAATGTATCTTTGCATCTGCACACCGAGGTGACATTAGGTGTAAGTTCTTTCTAAATATAAACTAAAGTGATGTATACAGTAATTAAGCGAATGGAAGTATCGGCTTCGCACAGCCTGAATCTTTCGTATAGAAGTAAATGCGAGAATTTGCATGGTCACAATTGGATTATTACAGTTTATTGCCGTTCGGAGGTGTTGAATGCAGATGGAATGGTGGTGGACTTTACCCATATCAAAGAGGCTGTGATGGGGCGTTTGGATCATCAAAATCTGAATGAGGTACTTCATTTTAATCCTACAGCCGAAAATATTGCACATTGGATTTGTGAGCAAATACCCTTTTGTTTTAAAGTTGAAGTCCGTGAATCGGAAGGTAATACTGTGATATATGAAAAAGATTAATGAGATTTTCTATAGCTTGCAGGGTGAAGGATATCATACAGGTATTCCTGCTATATTTGTCCGCTTTTCGGGATGTAATATGAAGTGTTCCTTTTGCGATACGTTACATGAAGACGGGATAATGATGAGCGATGAAGAAATAATATCGGAAGTTGTTAAGTACCCCGCTTCTATGGTTGTTCTTACCGGAGGCGAACCGGGTTTATGGATTGACGAAAGTTTGGTGGATGCTTTACATAATGAAGGAAAATATGTCTGTGTCGAAACTAACGGTACGTGTGTGCTACCAGGCAATGTAGACTGGGTAACTTGTTCGCCAAAAGAAGGAGGGGAAGTAAGATTGAACCATATAGATGAGGTGAAGGTTGTTTATGTGGGACAAGATGTATCTGTCTATTTGGACTTGCCTGCTCGGTATTATTTTATACAGCCTTGTTCCTGTTCCAATACCGAGGCAGTAATTGCTTATATTCTGAAGTATCCCAAGTGGCGATTGAGTTTGCAAACTCATAAGTTATTGCAAATCCCCTGATGTCTTTTTCTGCAATAAAAATGCTTTCAAGAAAAAGTTGATATAAAGTTGCTTTCACACGTTTCGCTCTCTGAAACCCTTTATTCATCGGCTTTTTGGGTGAAAAGGATTTTTAAGAGGTGAATTTATTGCTTTCACACGGAAACTCTTATGAACAGTGAGTTTCCGGTATTTGTGAAATGTGAAAGGACATTTTATCAACTTTCGTTCAAAACTCAATTAATGCATTAAATCGGCGAGAAAATTCAGAGAAAAGTGTTTTGGAAAAAAAGACCTTGGTCTTTTCGCAAAACATCTTGTTCTTTTTTTAAAAGAACAAAGTCTTTTTCTAAAAGCCGATGAAGTTTTTGGAGGCTCTTGATTCAGTATTAGTTTTATCGTTTATATTCAAAATTTTAAATACCGATTTCCCAACAGCAATAAATAATAGTCTTATCAATTTCATAAACTGTTAAGTTTCTTTTTATGTGAGGCAAAGGTATGTATTTTAAGGAGTTTCGGAACGGGGAAAGTTGAGGCTTTGCATGATATAAAAAAAAAGTTGTATCAATTTGATACAACTTTTTAGCACGGGAGGAGAGGCTCGAACTCCCGACACCCGGTTTTGGAGACCGGTGCTCTACCAACTGAGCTACTCCCGTGTTTTCGGCTGCAAAGGTAGTGTAATATTTGAAATATACAAATCTATTTATGAAAAATATTTTTTTTTCTATTCGTTCAGTAATCCTAATTCGTTGAACATGACCCGATAAGCTGCAGCTTTTTTTTCCAGGGCCAAAGGATAGGCACGGCTGGAAGAAGGCATTCTGTATAATTTCATAGCCTTGTCTCCAAATTCGAAAGGTTCGCTTGTACCTACGGTTGGCTCTTTTACCTCTATTTGTTCGCGGATAATGTCTGTTGCTTTCTGTCCGGTGGTAACAATGGCTTTGCACATCGGAATTTGTTTTAGTAACAGGCTGATATCTGTTTGTTCTATTACTTCCAGAAACTTGTCGGAGGCATTGTCTTGTAAACGGCGGATAGCTGAAGCTGTATCATAAAGTGCGATTCCTTTGTCGTTTAGGAATTCAATGATACGGTCTTTATCAAATACTTTCTTCTCAGGGTTCAGGAAATGCTCTTTGTTCTGAAAGAAAATAAGTCCGACGATACGCCACATATCATTTTGCAGGTTAGGGTAGAAGAAATCCATGCTCCACCGTTTTTTTTGCGGAGGAAAACTGCCAAGCATCAGCAGGACAGCATTAGCCGGCAGAAAGGGTTCTAATGGATGTTCTTCGATATTTAATAGAGAATCCATGAAATCTTTGGAAATTAAGTTTATGAAGCTATATCGAAATATGTACCTTTACCATAGGGGCAAATACTCGGATTCGTCCCTACAGCAAAGCTATAATGGCAAGAGTAGTAAACCGCAATGCGAGTTTATTCTTTTGGCTTCGGCTCTTTTTTAGCCAATAAAACGATATTGTAAACGTATTCGGTCATCCAATTTTCAGAGTATCCCAATGCGTGTTGATACTTACGGATAGCAATACAAGTTTTGTGTACGCTGTCATCTTTCCAGTCTGTTTTGGTCATAATGTCATGGATAGTTTTTTCCGTCATATTACGTAACATCTTCTTCATTACGCTGGGCATACGGAACTTCCATTGCATCAGATTGCCGATAAGCATCATCAAGTCATTGCTGAATCCTTGGAACATAAAAAGATATGTCTTTACATCGTTTACATTCTTACAATTCTTTTTAATGGAATTGTCTATTTCTTTGAAGAAGTCATCACTTAGTCCATAAAGTTCTACCAACATTTTTTTACAGCGTGACTTTTCGGCAATTCCTAATTTATTGTTTTGGGTCGGGATTTTAAGTGTACGTTTGAAAACTGCCATGTCAGGCAGAAAATTAATATTGGTAATACCTATATTGCAGGCCATTACAGACTGATAATATACACGAATCAGCGTCATGAAGTCTTCCATTCCACCTACTTTGGTGTTTTCTTCTCCTTCTGCTTGTTTTTTACTGAATAATTTTGAAAATATGCTCATGGCTTTTTTGTTTTATGTTCTTGCTGCAAAGATACTTATTTTTTTTAATACTTTACCAACATTCCAAATCTTCCTCAATGTCCTTCATTCTATCTTTCGTGAAAACAGGATTCTTAATTCCGCTACGTTTCTGTATCCGATAATCTTCTAATAGGCGGAAAGCATATTTGCCTAATAGAACGATGGCTATCAGGTTACAAATGGTCATGAATCCCATTGCTATATCTGCCAGGCCCCATGCCAAGTCCAAGCTGGCAAGTGCACCGAACATTACCATGCCGCATACAGAGATGCGGTAAACCGGAATAGCCCAGCGTTGGCGGGTGATATATCGTACATTGGCTTCGCCGTAATAATAGTTTCCCAATATACTACTGTAAGCAAAAAATAGAATTGCTACTGCTACATAAATTGTTCCGATATCACCTATTTCATTATTTAACGCCATCTGTGTCAGTTTAATTCCGTTGGCTTCTCCTGTAGACGCCAGCCCGCTGAAAAGAATGATAAATGCTGTACATGTGCAAATGACCAAGGTATCTGTAAAAACACCTAATGTTTGAATCAATCCTTGTTTTACGGGATGGGTGACATCGGCGGTTGCTGCCACATTGGGTGCAGAACCCATACCGGCTTCGTTGCTGAACAATCCGCGTTTGATGCCTTGCATCAATGCCATGCCTATACCCCCGCCTAATGCCTGTTCCCAACCGAAAGCATTCTCAATAATCAGTTCAATGACTCCCGGCAAATGTTTGACATTCATAATCACGATGAAAAGTGCTAAAAAAATATACCCCAAGGCCATGATGGGTACAATGATGCTGCTGACTTTGGCTATACGCTGAATACCTCCGAAAATAATAATTAATGTAAGTGCAGTCAATATGCATCCCATCAGAGCCGGAGAAATATTGAAAGCTTCCTCGAATGCGGCACAGATAGTGTTGCTCTGCACGGAATTGAAAGCAAACCCGAAGGTGAAAATGAGCAAAAAGGCGAATAGAATTCCCATCCATGGTTGTTTTAATCCTTTTTTCATGTAATAAGCGGGGCCACCGACAAAAGAATTATGTCCATGTACCTTATATAGTTGGGCAAGTGTGGATTCGATAAAGGCACTGCTGGCACCAAAAAGTGCAATTACCCACATCCAAAAGACTGCACCCGGACCACCCAATGTAATGGCGGTGGCTACTCCTGCCAGATTGCCTGTTCCCACGCGGCTTGCTATGGAGATGGCAAACGCCTGAAAAGAGGAGATGTGATGTTCGCGACCTTCTGTCTTGCCGGTGGAATCTCCAAGCAGGCGTACCATTTCGCCTATCATGCGGAATTGTACAAATTTCGTTTTGTAAGTGAACCAGAATGCGCAACCTAGCAGCATTATAATTAAGATGTATGTCAAAATAACATCATTTATGTTGCCGATTAATTGGGTTAAAATATCCATTACTTTATATTGTCTTTAGTTTAGGTTTTAATATTGATGTTTTTATTCTTGGTTTAGTCTGAAGTAAAACTTATGTCCGCTAAATACAGGCTCTACTAAGCCAAAACGAATAAAGTCTGCTAATAGTTCGCTTGCAGTCTTCCTGTTTAAGTTACAAATTCGGCAGCACTGATTGAGAGATATTTCTCCACGTTCTTTCAGTGTGTCAAGCAGCCGTTGTTCTCTTTCTGTAAACTCAACCAATACGCCTTCCGTTTTTTTTGTATGCTGCCACATTTTCAGATGTACAGGTGTGGCAAGGATATTTTCATCTTTGATACGGATGTATGCCCAAGGCTTATTTTTTTCATCCAGTGCATAGACAGGCTTGACTGCCATTTCACCGATAGAAACTTCTAATACGCTTTTTCCTTCGACCAAATAAGTCCGTGTCTCGATTTCTACTTTAGGGCAGCAATACATTGTGGCTGCCGCTTCTATCATATATATTTCTTCTTCTGAACGAATGCCGGCTATTTTGCCGTTGTCTTTGACGCCGACCAACAATCGTCCTCCTTCTGTATTGGCAAAGGCGGACAAGCTTCGGGCTATCTTGCGTGCATCCGAAATTTCGAATTTAAAATCTTGATGGCAATGTTCTCCCTCCGAGACCAGTTGCCGGATGTATTGGGTATCTGTTAATGGCTTCATTTCGGTTGCAAAAATAGGAAAAATAATGCTTATGCTCAAAAGGGAGGAGGAAGGATGAAACAAATTATAGGTATTAAATGATAAAAATGAAAGAATTAACTTGGTTATTATCAAGCTTTTTCTTTCATTTGCATAGGAAAAAGAAATTAGCTTTTAAATAATAAAGGATATGAAGAAATTGGGACTTGTCATTGTGCTGTTGTGTCTTTCTATGGCAGTTAGTGCAGGTGGGTTTATGTTCAAGCATCTTGAAGTAAAAGATGGTTTGTCTAGTAATCGGGTAAACGATATATTTAAAGATTCAGAAGGCTTTATGTGGTTTGCTACGGCTTCGGGGCTGAATCGTTATGATGGTTGCCAAATGAAAGTTTATCGCAGCCATAACCTTGACTTGGGACCTTTGCCGGATAATTGTGTTCAAAAGGTACAGGAAGATGGAAAGAAAAGACTGTGGATACGTACCGCTGCCGGTTATACGATTTATGATTCTAAAACAGAAAGTTTTAATCGTGATGTGCATGCTTTGTTGTGGGAAGCCGGTATTGACGGAATCCCTGCTTTGACTTATATTGATAAGAATAAGAACATGTGGTTCTATATTGCTTCTAAAGGCTGCTATCTTTATATTCCTGAATCACAGTTGCTTTATCCGCTTTTGTTTGATGCCGGTCAATTGCCTGAAGGAGAGATAACGGATATTTCAGAGTGTAGTGATGGAGTATTGCTTGTGTATAATACGGGAATGATTGTGTGTCTGAACAGGGATACAAATAAAATAAATTGGGATTTAAAGGAGATATCCAAAGAATTGGGAAATAATAAATATGAGACTTTTTCTTTTTTCGTAGATAAAGAGAATGACATTTGGATTTACAGTCCTTCCGGACTTTGGATTTATAATCCGGCAGAGAAGAAGTGGCAAAAGAAGTTAAGAGACCTTATAAATCGGCAATCGCGGAGTGCGGTGTTGTCCGTTGCTCAGGATTTGCAAGGACGTATTTGGATAGGACGGGAACATGACGGGGTAAATATCCTGAATAAGTCTACCGGGGAAATAAAAACATTGATGCATCAACCTGACGATGAACGCAGTCTGCAAGATAATACTGTTTCTGCATTATATGAAGATCCTAATGGAATGATGTGGTTAGGCACATGGAAGAAAGGAATATCTTATTATCATGAAAGTATCTTCAAATTCAGTCTTGATTATGTGGGTGATGTTACTGCTGTTGAAGAAGATAAGAATGGGGATTTGTGGATAGGAACCAACAATGATGGTTTGATACATTGGAAAATAAATACCGGTGAACCTCAATTGTTTGTCCGTGAGGTATCCGATGCCAATTCTTTATCATCGGATGCTGTCTCTTGTTTATTGAGAACCAGAGACGGAAAGCTTTGGATAGGAACGCTGGGAGGAGGATTGGACTGTTATGATAATGGTCGATTTACTCATTATAAGAATATGGTGAAAAATAGTAAATCATTGACTGATAATAATATTGTGGCGTTGGCGGAAGATAAATCCGGTATTGTCTGGATAGGTACATCAGGTGGTGGTCTGCAAAGTCTCAATCCACGTACAGGAGAATTTAATACTTATAATACCACAACGTCTGACCTTGCATTTAATACTGTTTCTTCATTGTATATAACTAGGGATAACTCCTTAATGATAGGGACTTTCCGGGGACTATCTGTCATGGATTTATCAACAAAAAAGATTATTTCTTTGACGGGAACTAAATCGGGAAAGACTCGTTTCTCAAACCAGAATATAAATCAGGTGTATGAAGATAGTCGTGGGCTGATATGGATAGCAACTCGTGAGGGATTGAATATTTATAACCCGAAGATAGATGAATTGACGATTCTTGCAGAGAAAAATGGTTTGTCAGACCTGTTGACAGTCGGAATTGTGGAGGATGATAACTCGAATATGTGGATAACTTCTGCCAAAGGATTGACTCATATCATACCGATGCTTGACTCAAAGACCGGTATGTATGATTTTCGTTGTAATATTTATGATGAAAGAGATGGTTTACAGAGTAGCGGTTTTAATCAACGCTCTGTGAAAAAGTTGTCTTCCGGTGAAATCGTAATAGGAGGAGTATATGGAATTAATCGTTTCTTTTCTGATAAGATTAAATACAACGAGGTATTGCCTAACGTGTTTTTTACTCATTTCTTGTTGTTCAATAAAGAAGTTGAAGTAGGAGAAGTATATGGTAATAAAGTCATTTTGGATAAGGCTTTGAATTTTGTAGATCAAGTGGAGTTGGATTATAAGCAGAATATGTTTTGTGTGCAGTTCGCTTCAGATAATTATATTATTCCTGAGAAAGTGGAATATGCCTATAAGCTGGAAGGATTCGGTGATGAATGGATTACGACTAAGACAGGAGAGGCGGTTTATACCAATTTATTTCCCGGTACTTATTTATTGAGGGTAAAAGCAATAAACAGTGATGGATTCAGTGGAAATGAAGAAGCTTCGCTGAAAATAGTTGTTACACCTCCGTTTTGGCTGTCTACATGGGCTTGTATACTGTATGTTATTCTGTTTGTTGGCATTATGTTGTTAATGTGCGGTAAAATGTGCGGTGGCAAACGTAAATCCGGACAATCAGAGGAGCAGTCTGAGATAGGAGAGGATGAATCGGATGAGGAATCGGAAGAATTAGAACAGCCCGGCAGTTATAAACCGGAAGAGAAGGTGACGTCTGAAGAAGAATCCGGTGCCGTTTTACTTGCTCACGATGAATCAATATCTTCCGAAGTTGTGGATGAAGTTGTTTCGAAAGCAGTTGAAGAAGACGAGGTTGTAGAGATAAAAACGATAGAATCTGTTTTGGAGGAAAAAAAGGAAATTGACACCGTTTCAACCATCAAGACCCAGAGGGCCAGAGTTATCCAACTTATAGAAGATGAAAACAGTGACGAGTATACTACTTATATAGTACCGGAAGATGAGTTGCCGGAGGTGATTATTACTGCAGGAAGTAAGAAGGTTGATGGTATTATCCCTCCTGCTATCAGTGAGATGATAGGAACGAAGAAAGCTGTAAGCCATAGTGGTAATGATGAATCGGTAGATGAGAAGCTATTGGGAGCCGCGATGAAATATGTAGAAAGTAATATTTCCCGTAGCGATTTATCGGTAGAAGAATTAAGCCGTGAACTGGGAATGAGCCGTGTAAACTTATATAAGAGATTGGTGGCTATGACAGGGAAGACACCGATAGAGTTTATTCGTGTTATTCGTTTGAAGCATGCTGCTAAGTTGTTGCGTGAGACTCGGATGAATATATCGGAAGTTGCTTATCAGGTGGGATTCAATAATCCTAAGTATTTTACTAAATATTTTAAAGAAGAATTTGGTATGCTTCCGTCAGTGTATCAGGAGAAAGAAAAACAAGAACAAGGCGAATGATAAGAACAATTCCATTTGGAAGTTGTTTTATTGGTAATAATCACATTTAAAATAAGAATAGAATGGAACATACAGTCATACATGATGAGAAGGTAAATCGGTTTGAGGTTTTTGAATCGGGACAGATTGCTTATCTGCAATATGAGGAAAAAGACGGGGTGCTGGATATACTCCATACCATGGTTCCTCCACAATTGGAAGGAATGGGAATAGCAGCAGATTTGACAACGGCTGCTGCCAGATATGCCGAAATAAATCAATTGAAGATAAAACCTACTTGTTCATTTGCAAAAACATATTTCATACGTCATTCGCAATACGGGGATTTATTGGTATAAAGACGAAAAAGCAGTGTGTTGGAAATCCAACGTAACTATTACACTGGTTTGTTTTGACACGACACTGTCCAAAATTTTGTGTAAATGGAAACAGGATTCAGCAGTAAGTTTGTTCTTATATCTGAATTCTGTTTTCAA
>PPYE01661640.1_pt1 | contig 130060 bp, 124 predicted proteins | sample 1559881 | NCBI WGS metagenome assembly PPYE01 (sample SAMN08240022, study PRJNA423297) | Human gut metagenome, whole genome shotgun sequencing project.
GCTTTTGCCTTGCTCGCCTGCTTTTTGGGTTGCACTTTTTTCTGTGCCATAACATCGTGTCCTTTCGATTCTTCCTTCACTGGTACCGCAAGTCGATGGACCGCTTATAGGGGAGCGGTCCCGCGATACTTGATTGCGCTGGGGCAGTCATCGGGGGCAAAACGGCAGTAAATGCCCGCCCTTGGGATGCTATAGGAAATATTAGCATATATTCGTTGAAATTTCAATGCTGAAGCTGATATTCTTTGTCACTTTTGCCCTTTTGCAGCTTTTTGAAGTAAACCCGTTGCAATTTGCCAGTGGCTGTGCTATATTGTTCCAAGTTTGAGGAGCGGCACTGAAGAATAAGACAAAAAATATCGGATTGTCGACGAAAAACGAGATGATCCAAGGGAAGAAAGAGGGGCCTTCCATGGCTGTGATCGAAGCAGAACAGCTGTGCAAACAGTTTCAGTACAGCACCAAGGCAAAAGGGCTCAAGGGAACGCTGCACAATCTGTTTGAAAGACAGAAATTGACCAAAACGGCGGTGGACAACATCTTCTACGCCGGTTTCGGCTTCACCAACTGGACCAACGACGTATGCATGGACCTGGTCCTGCAGCCGGACGGTCAGGTCAACTTCGTCAGCGATGACGACAACTACCGCGCCGCCCTGGAATACTTCCACGACTGGTTCGCCGAGGGCCTGATCGACCAGGAAGCCTTCAGCCAGGATGATACCCAGTACATGGCCAAGTGCTCCCAGGGCCGCGTGGGCGTGGCTACCTGGTGGTACATCGAGGAGCTCATGGGCGACAAGTCCGATGACTATGTCTTCCTGCCCGTTCTGGACGGCCCCGACGGCACCCACAACGTCACCGTGCGTGACGGCGGCGGCATCACCTCCGGCAACCTGTGCATCACCTCCGCCTGCGAAAGCCCCATCAACCTGCTGAAATTCTACGACCAGTGGTACGCTCCCGAAAACGTCATGCAGCTGCAGTACGGCCCCATCGGCGTCTACTTCACCGGGCAGGACGAAAACGGTCTGTGGCAGAGCATCACCGATGAAGAGTCCCAGGCCCAGTTCGGCAAGAGCGCCGGCGAGCTGAAGTGCGAATACGAAGTGGCCGGTCCCAAGCTGATCCTCTCCGATTACTACGCCACCACCTTCGAGATGGAACCCCGCGCCCAGGAATGTCTGAATGACCTGTATGATTACTGGATGCCCTTCGTCTCCGACACCACCTGCTATCCCATCGACTGCGTCTTTACCCAGGATGAGCTGGACACCATCGACCGCTACCGTGTGGACTTTGAAGGCTTTGTCTCCGAGCAGAAAGCTGCCTGGCTGCGGGACGGCGGCATCACCGATGAATCCTGGGCCGCCTACAAGGACAACCTGAACAGCTACGGCATGAACAAGCTGCTGGAAGTGTACCAGGCTGCCTATGACCGCTATGTGCAGACCCTGGATACCCAGGAGGCCGCCGTGGCCACTGCCGAAACCGCAGAGTAAGTCTGCAAACCACCCAGAACAAACGCCTTGCCGCCAAGCCGGCGCACCGAAGACCGGGACGCCCGGACGGTGCGCCGGCCTTTGGCGGAAAGGCATCCACACCATCACACCATAAAGAGAGGACTTCCCCATGCCGCGCACTATGAGCAAACTGGAGGCCGCCCGCAAATTTGAGCGGGAGGAAGCCACCAAAATTCCGGCAAGCGAACGCCTGAACTTTCACCTGACGCCGCTTGTGGGCTGGATGAACGATCCCAACGGATTCTGCTACTATAATGGACAGTACCATCTGTTTTACCAGTATCATCCCTACAACACCGTCTGGGGGCCCATGCACTGGGGCCATGCCGTGACCGAAGACCTGCTGCACTGGGAATACCAGCCCTGTGCCCTGGCCCCGGACATGGCCGCCGACGCGGCCGGCTGTTTCTCCGGCAGTGCGGTGCCCATGCCGGACGGGCGTCTGCTGCTGCTGTATACCGGTGTGCAGCCCGCCACCACCGACCACAAGGAGCGTCAGGCCCAGTGTGTGGCCGTGGGGGACGGCCGGGACTTTGTGAAGGATGAAGCCAACCCGGTCATCACGGCGGATATGCTCCCGGAGGGATACAGCGAGGTGGATTTCCGCGACCCCAAGATCTGGGTGGAGGACGGACAGTACTACTGCGTGCTCTCCAATCGGCATAAGACGGAGCAGGGGACCATTCTGCTGTTCCGGAGCCGGGACGGACACCGCTGGGAGTTTGTCAGCGTGATCGACGCCAACCACGACGAGTACGGCAAGATGTGGGAGTGCCCGGACTTTTTTGCCCTGGACGGGGTGCAGGTGCTGCTGGTGAGCCCCCAGGAGATGCGCGCCACCGCCGACAGTGAGTTCCACGCCGGGGAAGGCACCGTGGCCCTGCTGGGGCGGTACGATGCCGCCACCCATGCCTTTGCCCGCCACAAGGTGCAGGCCATTGATTACGGCCTGGATTTCTATGCCCCCCAGACCACCCTTTCCCCGGATGGCCGCCGCATCATGGTGGCCTGGATGCAGAGCTGGGCCACGGCCAACCATGACCCGGCGCATCGCCCCTGGTTCGGCCGGATGACCCTGCCCCGGGAACTGTCCGTGCGGGATGGCCGGCTGTACCAGCAACCAGTGCGGGAACTGCAGGGTATGTGGCTTGATACCGCCCTGCTCCGCGGGATGAAGGTGGAGGAACCCACCGCGCTTCCCGGCATCGGAGGCCGCAGTCTGGACCTGACCGTGACCGTGCACATCGCCCAGAGTCCGGCCTGCCGGCGTTTTACCCTGCGGTTCGCGGCGGATGATGTCCTGTACAATGAGATCCGCTGCGATATCGACCGGGGTGAGCTGGCCTTTGACCGCAGCCATGGCGGCAGCCGTCGGGATATTCCCCATACCCGGCACATCAAGGCCGAACCCCGGGACGGCAAACTGACCCTGCGCCTGGTCCTGGACAAGGACTGCGCCGAACTGTTTGTCAATGACGGGGAACGGGCGCTGTCGGCGGTGCTGGACACACCGCTGCCCGCCGGCAAGATCTTCTTTGCCGCGGACGGAGGCCCTGCCTGCCTGGATGTGGTGCAGCACCACCTGGGATAAGGCGGCATGCCTGTGCCGTATTCCTTCCAAAGTGTTTCCCTTCCATACCTGTAAACCGGCAGACCCGCCGCACCTGTGCTCAGCGCAGTGCGGCGGGTCTTGCCGGTTTTTGGTACAGTGCTCCGTCCGCTGCGCCGCCCCTCTTCCGGTTGACAATGCGCTTTGCCGATGGTATTCTATCCATATTGTAATATTATTGATTACATCGACTTTCCGGGGATTTTGTCGTTACCGAACCTCTTTCCCATCGGTTCCCACGGGGCCGTACAGCCACCCCCCTGTGCTTGTCCGCATCCCCGGACCTTCCTTATTTATACGGAGACAAGCCCATGCTTCAGATCAAAGACATTTGCAAGGAATACAAGACCGGCAATTTCGTGCAGAAAGCCCTGGACCATGTATCCCTCAACCTGCGTTCCAACGAATTCGTGGCCATTCTGGGCCCCAGCGGTTCCGGCAAGACCACCCTGCTGAACATCATCGGCGGGCTGGACCGGTATGATTCCGGCGACCTCATCATCAACGGGATCTCCACCAAAAAGTACAAGGACCGGGACTGGGATTCCTACCGTAACCACACCATCGGGTTCGTGTTCCAGAGCTACAACCTGATCCCCCACCAGACGGTGCTGGCCAACGTGGAACTGGCCCTGACCATCTCCGGCGTGGGCAAGGCGGAGCGCCGCCAGCGGGCCATCCAGGCGCTGCAGCAGGTGGGGCTGGGGGAGCAGCTGCACAAAAAGCCCAACCAGATGTCCGGCGGCCAGATGCAGCGGGTGGCCATCGCCCGGGCCCTGGTGAACAACCCGGACATCCTGCTGGCTGACGAACCCACCGGCGCCCTGGACAGCGCCACCAGCGTGCAGGTCATGGACCTGCTGAAAGAGGTGGCCAGGGACCGTCTGGTGGTCATGGTCTCCCACAACCCGGAACTGGCCAAACAGTATGCTACCCGCATTGTCAACCTGCGGGACGGCAAGATCCGCTCCGACTCCGACCCCTACCAGCCGGAGGAAGAACTGCCCGAAGCGGTGCACAAGAACATGGGCAAATCCTCCATGTCCTTGCTGACCGCCCTCTCCCTGAGCTTCAACAACCTGAAAACCAAAAAGGCCCGCACCATCCTGACCTCCTTTGCCGGGTCCATCGGCATCATCGGTATTGCCCTGATTCTGTCCCTGTCCACCGGGGTGAACCAGTACATCCAGGATGTGGAACGGGAGACTTTGTCCGAGTACCCTCTGCAGATCCAGAGTGCGGGATTTGACCTTTCCTCCCTGCTGGCCGAACCCACCGGCAGCTCCCAGCACGGGGAAGGGGAGGTGGCCATCCTGGACATGGTCACCAACATGTTCTCCACCATGAACTCCAATGACCTGAAATCCCTCAAGACCTGGCTGGACAGCGGTACCAGCGGCATCGAGCAGTACACCAGCGCGGTGGAATACTCCTACGACATCATGCCCCAGGTCTACCTGCAGCAGAAGGACGGGGTGCGCCAGGTCAACCCGGACAGCTCCTTCACTGCCATGGGCCTGGGCTCCTCCATGAGTTCCAGCAGCATGATGTCATCCATGATGGGCACCGACGTCTTTTACGAGATGCCGGACGACGAGGGCCTCTACCGCACCCAGTACCAGGTGATGGCGGGCCGCTGGCCGGAAACCTACAACGAATGCGTGCTGGTACTGACCTCCGGGGGCGGCATGAGCGACTTCATGCTCTACACCCTGGGGCTGCGGGATTCCCAGGAACTGGACAAGATGGTGGATCAGTTTGTCAATGAGGAGGACGTGACCACCCCCCAGGACATGGGCACCTATACCTACGACGACATCCTGGGCATCACCTTCAAGCTGGTCAGCAGTCCGGATTACTATGAGTACGACAGCGAGTACGGCGTCTGGCGGGACAAGCGGGACGATGACGCCTATATGCAGGACCTGGTCAGCAAGGGCGAGGACCTGACCATCGTGGGCATTGTCCAGCCCACCGAGGACGGCGGCATGCTCATGCAGTCGGGCATTGCCTACCTGCCCGCCCTGACCCGCCATATGGCCGAGGAAGCCGCCCAAAGCAAGATCGTGCAGGACCAGCTGGCCGACCCCCACACCAACGTCTTCACCGGCGAACCCTTCGGGGAGGAAAAAGGGGAGAGCGGCTTTGAGATGGAGTCCCTGGTCAGCGTGGACGAGGACGCGCTGAAAAACCTCTTCTCCTTTGATGAAAGTGCCCTGACCGACGGCCTTTCCGGCTCCTTTGATATGGGCAGCATGGATATGAGCGGCATCGACATGGGATCGGTGGACCTGTCCGGCATGATCGACCCCAACAGCCTGCAGCTGGATATCCCGGAATTCCCCCAGATGAACATGGCCGACCTGATGAAGGGGGTCAAGTTCAACGTTTCTCAGGAATCCATCACCAACCTGGTCACCGGGCTGGTGGGTGGCTGGAACGACTATATGGCCGCCCACCCGGAAGCCGACTACACCGGCATGGGGGAGAGCTTCCTGGCTTTCCTGAAAACCGAGGAAGGGGGCCGGATCCTCAGCGAGAACCTGCAGGAGATCCTGGACGCCAACGGCATCACCGCCCCCACCCAGGAGCAGGTCAAAGCGCTGCTCAACGAGGTGATCACCGGATTCTTCACCTACTGTGAAGAAAACCACTCGGACATCTTCGATCAGACCCTGACGGAGGAGGAGCTGCAGGCCCTGCTGCAAACCTATCTGGCCGAGTATCTGGCCACCCCCCAGGCCCAGGCCATCATCACCCAGTGGCTGAACGACACCTTCCCCAATGCCGAGGACTGGACCATCACCCAGGAGCAGCTGACCAACCTGGCCAATGATCTGGCGGCGGGCTACCAGGCCTACACCGTGGCCCAGGGCCTGCCCGATCCTTCCAAGATGGGCGCCTACTTTGCCGACTACATGGGCACCGAGCAGGCCCAGACCCTGCTCACCGGCAGCATCGCCTCCATGGTGGATGCCTCCGGCCTGCAGGACCAGCTGGCCTCCACCATGACCGGATACATGCAGACCCTCATGGGGTCTGTGGCCCAGTCTCTGGGCAGTTCCATCCAGACGGCCATGGCCTCGGTGATGGAGCAGGTGATGCAGCAGATCGCCGACAACATCCAGACCGCCATGGAAGGCGTGGTGCAGAAGCTGGGCGAAAACCTGGCCGAGGCCTTCCAGTTCGACCCGGAGGATTTTGCTTCCGCCTTCTCCATGAATATGGATGCGGAAGACCTTTCGGAACTGCTGCAGTCCATGAGCTTCTCCCAGGGGGCCACCTATGAGAGCAACCTCAGCTCCCTGGACTATGTGGACTTTGCGGACCCCAGCACCATCAGCATCTACCCCCTGGATTTCGAGAGCAAGGAACATGTGACCGATCTGCTCACCGCCTACAATGACCGCATGACGGCGGAGGGCAAGGAAGACCAGGTCATCACCTACACCGACACGGTGGGCACTCTGATGTCCTCGGTGACCGACATCATCGATATCATCAGCTATGTGCTCATTGCCTTCGTGGCCATCTCCCTGGTGGTCTCTTCCATCATGATCGGCGTCATCACCTACATCAGCGTGCTGGAACGCAAGAAGGAGATCGGCATCCTGCGTGCCATCGGTGCTTCCAAGCAGAATGTGTCCCAGGTGTTCAATGCCGAAACCTTCATCATCGGCCTGACGGCGGGACTCATCGGCATCGGGCTGACCCTGATTATCCTCATCCCCGGCAACGCCCTGATCCACCATCTGGCCAACTCCAACGATGTGAACGCCGTCCTGCCCGTCGGCGGTGCGGTGGTCCTCATTGCCCTGAGCGTGGTGCTGACCCTGCTGGGCGGTCTGATCCCCGCCAGCAAGGCGGCCAAGAGCGACCCTGTGGCGGCGCTGCGCACCGAGTGATCCCCCTGCAGAACCATGCCCAAAGTCCGGCGGACCCGTGCTTTGGCGGTTCTGCTTTTTGTGTTCCCGGCATCCTGCGGGGCGCGGGGCCAAGAAAAGAAGAATCCGGCTGCATCCCAGCCGATAACAGAGAAGTGACCTGCTATGAAACCTGATTTGCCTATGCTGCTGTTCCCGTTGCTGGGATACCTGTCGGGCAGCGTGCTCTATGCCCAGCTGCTTGTGCGGTGGTTCACAGGCCGGGATCTGGTGGAGATCAGCGACGACCACAACCCCGGCACGGCCAATGCGTTCCGGTACGGAGGATTCTGGTGCGGCGTTCTCACCCTGGTCTGTGACCTGCTCAAAGGGTTTGTGCCCGTTCACCTGTTTGTGGAAGGCCCGGTACATGAACCTTACACATACGCCCTGGTGATGGCAGCCCCGGTGATCGGACATGCCTTTTCGGCGTTCCACCGCTTTCACGGCGGCAAGGGCATCGCCGTCACCTTCGGATGCCTGCTGGGGCTTCTGCCGCTATGGCAGCCCTTTGCCGTGCTGGCGGCATTTTTCCTTCTGTTTTCGGTGGTCCTTCGGATCACACCGAACTATTACCGCACGCTGGCCACCTATATCTGTTCCCTGGCCAGCATGCCCTTTGTGGTCAGGCCCCCGGCCATTGGCGTGGGGTTCTGGTTCATCTCCTTTGCGGTGCTGTGGCGGATGCTGACCAGCAAGGAGAAAAAAGAACAACCGGAGGTGAAGCCGCTTTGGAAGCGCTGATTCTGTCCTGCGGCACCGGCGGGGGACACAATTCCGCCGCCCGTGCCATTGCCGAAGAACTGCAACGCCGTGGCCACAAGGCCCGGGTGCTCAATCCCTATACCCTGTACAGCATCCGGCTGGCCCAGAAGATCGATGGCTCCTATATATCCATGGTGCAGAAGCAGCCCCGGCTGTTCGGGGCCATGTACCGGGCGGGCCAGCTGTACCGGAATCTGCCGGTCCGGTCTCCGGTGTATTATGTGAACCGGGGCATGGTCCCCATCATGGAAGGCTATCTGCGGGAACATCCCTGTGACGTGGTCATCCTGACCCACCTGTACCCGGCCGAGATCATGACCAATCTGAAGGACCGCGGGGTGTCCATCCCCGGGACCCTCTACGTCTCCACCGACTATGTCTGCATTCCCTTCACCGAGGAGACCGAGTGCGATGCCTATGCCATTCCGGCCCGGGACCTGGCACCCGACTATATCCGGCGGGGGATGCCGGCGGAAAAACTGTACCCCCTGGGGATCCCCACCAGTCAGGCTTTTTCCCGGCCGGAAAGCCGGAAGGACGCCTGCGCCCGCCTGGGCCTGGACCCGGATAAAAGGTATATCCTGGTAGCCGGGGGCAGCATGGGCGGCGGCACCATCCGGGACACCATCCGCGCCCTCATGGCGGGGATCGCCGACCATCCCGACACCGCCCTGCTGCTTGTATGCGGCAACAACCGCGCCCTGTATGAGGAACTGGCACCCCGTCAGAGCGCGCAGGTCGTGGTGGTGGGCCATACCGAGGATATGGCTGGCTATATGCGGGCCTCTGACCTTTTTGTCACCAAGCCCGGGGGCCTCTCGTCCACCGAGGCGGCGGTCTGCGGCATTCCCATGCTGCATACGGCGGGCATTCCCGGCTGCGAGACCTACAATGCGGACTATTTTTCCGCCCACGGCATGAGCGTGGTGTGCAGCGATGCCGGGGAGGTGGCTGCCCGGGCGGCGGCTCTGCTGGCCGACCCGGAGACCTGTGCCGGAATGGTACGCCGCCAGCATGAACTGCTGGACGGTGCCGCCGCGGCCCGCATCTGTGATCTGGCCCAAACCATGGCAGCCGGCAACTGAGACCCAGGCCCTTTTCCTTTCCGGCATTTCAAAGGCAGTGGAAGATTCCGCTGCCTTTTTTCTGTGCCATGAGCCGAGAAAACCGCAATATATGTCGGTTCTTTCTCTCTGCTTGAGGAAAAAAACGCCCTTGCACAACTGCCTGACCGGGGAAACCGGGCTGCCGCACAGGCATATACTGGCTGGGAAATACCGGGAAGGGGAAGCAGGCCGGCAGCTTCCCCGGCCTTTGCAGGAGCGTGTCCTTGTTGAGAAAACGGCGGCTCGCTTTCAGGAAAATATATGATAAAGTTTCGCTGAAACGAAAGAAACGGACGCTTCTTGCCCAGTTGCCCGCTTTGCTTGACAAACAGGGCTGGCCTCTGTATATTGGAATTAGAATAATTCTAAATTTGGTGATACAGTATGAGATATGCCGATACGATCCTGGAGATCATCTCCTCTTCCCAAAGCCATATGACGGCGGAACAGATCTTTTTTGCCCTGAAGCAGCAGTGCCCTTCGGTGGTGCTGGCCACGGTGTACAACAACCTGAACACCCTCTACGCCCAGGAAAAGATCCGCAAGATCAGCGTGGCCGGCTACCCGGACCGGTACGACAAGAATACCCGGCACGACCATCTGGTCTGCCGCCGGTGCGGGAGCTTGCTGGACATTCATCTGTCCGATCTCACCCGGGAACTGGAACGTCAGACCGGCTTTGCCATTGAAGGGTATGATCTCAAGATCCGGTGCCTGTGTCCCCAATGCCGCGCCAAGGAACAAGCGGCTGACCAAGCATGCAAGTCCCAGGACTTGTAAATATAGATAAACGGGAGGTTTTTACCATGAGAAGCATCACGAAATTGGACCTGCAATACGCCCACCGGTTCTACGGTTTCAAGGGCGAAGCCCAGTATCTCCACGGCCACACCGGCGTTCTGACCATCGAGGTGGAGGACACCGTCGAGCCGGGGGTCAACATGGTGTTCCCCTGCAATGAGATCCAGAAAACCGCCTGGTCTGTTCTGAAAAACTTTGACCACGCCCTCATCCTGCGCCAGGACGACCCGCTGCTGCCCGCCATCCTCAAGGTGTACGAGGAGCAGGGCATCCGCGACGGCGCACCCCAGAACCAGATGAAGGGCCCCGCCTTCCAGACCGAGCTGGCCACCGCCTACCCGGAATGCCGTCTGGTGGTCACCAAGGAGACCCTGACGGTGGAAGGCATGATCAAGATCGTCTACGACCTGCTCAAGGACAAGCTGAACATTGCCAAGATCACCTTCACCAGCGGTGTGAACGCCGCCTCCGCAGAGTTCGAGACCCACAACCAGATCGACCGCTGCCCGCTGTGCGGCATCGCCCTGAACGAAAACGGCGTCTGCCCCAAGTGCGGCTACAAAAAGAACTGACCCTCTCCCGGTGATCGCCGCCCTGCGCACCTCCGGTGATTGCCCTTCAGACCAAGTCATGCGCCGGGTCCTGGCTTATGCGCCTGGGCCCGGCGTATGACTTTTTTCGCTGAATAAAGCGGAACAGGAGGTGAACATCCTGATAAAACGAACATTGTCCCTGCTGCTGGCCGGTACCCTGCTGCTGAGCGGATGCGCTGCAAACTGCGACACCCCGCCCCCGGCGGCGGACCGGACCGAAGCAACCGGGGAAACCGGGCAGCCTGCGGGCATGCCCCAGGAGGAGATGACAACCATGGATACTACCGAACATGTGATTTATCTGGCCGGCGGCTGCTTTTGGGGGATAGAATACCTGATGCAGTCTATCCCCGGTGTGCTGGATGCCACCAGCGGCTACGCCAACGGCACCGGGGAAGCGGATGCCGACTACCGCACCGTCTGCACCGGGACCACCGGCTTCCGGGAAACAGTGCGGGTGACCTATGACCCGGACCAGGTCAGCCTGGACGCCCTGCTGCTGGCCTACTTCTACGTCATCGACCCCACGGTGGAAAACCGGCAGGGGAATGACCGGGGCACCCAGTACCAGACCGGAGTCTATTACACCAATGAAGCCGCCCGGGAGACGGTGGAACGGATTGCCGCCATCGAGCGGGGCCGCAGCGAGAAGTTCATGGTGGAGATCGGTCCGCTGGTCAACTTCTATCCGGCGGAGGAATACCACCAGGATTACCTGGAAAAGAACCCCGGCGGCTACTGCCACATCCCCCGGGATGAGATCGCCCTCTTCTCCCAGCTGCGCATCGACCCCGGCGACTACCGCAAACCGGCGGCGGAAACCATCCGGGACAAGCTCACCGCCGAGCAGTACCGGGTCACCCAGCAAAGCGGCACCGAGAGCCCCTTCCTCAACGAATTCTGGGACAAGTTTGAAAAGGGTATCTATGTGGATGTGGTCACCGGGGAACCCCTGTTCTCCTCCACCGACAAGTTCGAGAGCGGCTGCGGCTGGCCCGCTTTCACCAAGCCCATCGAGGCCCCGGCGGTGGTGGAACTGCCGGACAACAGCCACGGCATGCACCGTACCGAGGTCCGCAGCCGTGCCGGGGACTCCCACCTGGGCCATGTGTTCACCGATGACCCGGAATCCCCCAACGGGGTGCGCTACTGCATCAACAGTGCTTCCCTGCGGTTTGTTCCCTACGCAAAAATGGAAGCGGAAGGCTACGGCTACCTGCTGTCCTTGTTTGAGGAGTAAACCGCGTTTCCCAAATCCTTCCTGAGAGATAGAAAAGGCGCTCCGACCGTCAGGCCGGGGCGCCTTTTCTGAGGATAGTAAAACCCGAAAAATGGGAGAATGGTGTGGGAAACGCGCTGCCTCAGCGGCACCAGCGGGCAAATTCCTCGTCGGTGCACTTGACGTAATGGGTACCGGACACCAGATGGTCGGTGCCCTTGGTGTAGTCAATGCCGGAGGTGGCGTAGTCGTAGGTTTCCGCGGTGCGGCGCTTTTCCACCACCGGGTTGGGCAGGGGAATGGCCGAAAGCAGGCTGCGGGTATACGGGTGGATGGGATTTTCAAAAATCTCCTCGGTGGTGCCGGTCTCCAGCAGATGCCCCAGATGCAGCACACCGATGCGGTCGCTGATGTACTTGACCATGGACAGGTCATGGGCGATGAAGAGGTACGCCGTGCCGGTCTCGGCCTGGATGTCCTTCATCAGGTTGACCACCTGGGCCTGGATGGAAACGTCCAGGGCGGAGATGCACTCATCCGCAATGATCAGCTTGGGGTCCATGATCAGGGCCCGGGCAATGCCCACCCGCTGGCGCTGGCCGCCGGAGAACTGGTGGGGATAGCGCTCGGCGTGCTCCGGGGCCAGCCCCACCTTGGCCAGGATCTTCTCCACCTTGTCCCGGCGTTCCTCCCGGGAGCGGTACATGTGGTGGATGTCCAGCCCTTCGGCAATGATGTCCTCCACCTTTTTGCGGGGGTTCAGGCTGGCCATGGGATCCTGGAAGATCATCTGCATCTGGGTGCGCAGACGGCTGTTGGCCGCCTTGTCCAGCCGGCCGCTGATGTCGTGGCCGTCAAAGGTGATCTGCCCGGCGGTGGGGTCATACAGCCGGATGACGCTGCGGCCGATGGTGGACTTGCCGGAGCCGGATTCCCCCACCAGACCGTAGGTCTCGCCGGGACGGATGGCAAAGCTCACATCGTCCACGGCCTTGACCGTAAAGCTGCGGTTGACGCGGAAATACTGCTTGAGGCCCTTGACTTCCAGCAGCGGAGCCTGTTCCTTGTTGACCATCTTACAGCACCTCCTTGGCCGCAACCTTGCGGGCTTCTTCTTTCATCCGCTCCACCCGGGCGCGCAGCTCGGGGGGCATATCCACCTTGGGGGCCCGGGGGTCCAGCAGCCAGGTGGCGGCATAGTGGGTATCGGTGATCTTGAACATGGGCGGGTCAAGTTCCTCGTCAATGTTCAGAGCAAACCGGTTGCGGGCCGCAAAGGCGTCGCCCGGTTTTTCATGCAGCAGGTTGGGCGGGGAACCGGGGATGGTGTACAGCCGCTCGTCCGCCGTGTCCAGGTCGGGCATGGCCGAAAGCAGACCCCAGGTGTAGGGGTGCCGGGGATCGTAGAAGATCTCGTCGATGGTGCCGGTCTCCACGATCTTGCCCGCGTACATCACGTCCACATAGTCGGCCACCTTGGCCACCACGCCCAGGTCGTGGGTGATGTAGATGACCGAGATGCCCCGCTCCTTCTGGATGCGGCGGATCAGTTCCAGGATCTTGGCCTGGATGGTCACATCCAGGGCGGTGGTGGGTTCGTCGCAGATCAGCAGGTCGGGGTCGCAGGCCAGGGCGATGGCAATGACCACCCGCTGGCGCATGCCGCCGGACAGCTGGTGGGGATAGTTCTTCATCCGCTTTTCGGCGTCGGTGATGCCCACTTCCTCCAGCAGGGTGATGGCCCGCTGCCAGGCTTCCTTCTTGTTCATCTTGAAATGCCAGAGCATCCCTTCCATGATCTGCTTGCCGATGGGCATGGTGGGGTCCAGGCTGGTCATGGGGTCCTGGAACACCATGGCAATCCGCTTGCCGTTGATGTGGCGGCGGATCCACTTCTTGTCCTTTTTCAGGATGTCCACCGTCTCGGGGGAGCCGTCGGCATGGTGGTAGGAAAATTCGATGGAGCCGGCGTTGATGGTGGCGTTGTGGGCCAGAATGCCCATGGCCGCCTTCATGGTCACCGACTTGCCGGAGCCGGATTCGCCCACCAGGGCCACGGTCTCCCCGCGGTACAGGTCGATGTTCACGCCCCGGATGGCGTGGACCGGACCGGCGGTGGTCTTGAAGGTGATGTCCAGGTCGCGCACTGCCAGCACCCGTTCTTTTTGTTGTTCTGCCATTGTGCGTGCCTCCTTACATGCTCTTCATCTTGGGGTCCAGGGCTTCCCGCAGGCCGTCCGCCACCAGGTTGAAGCTGAGCATCAGCAGCACCATCACCGCAATGGGCGGGATGATCTGGTAGGGATGGGTGGTGAAGCTGTTGTACAGCTCGTTGATCAGCGAACCCAGGGAGCACTGGGGCACCGGGATGCCCAGACCCACAAAGCTCAGGAAAGCCTCGGTGAAGATGGCGGTGGGGATGCTGAACATGACCTGGGTGATGATGGGTCCGATGATGTTGGGCAGCACTTCCCGGAAGATGATGAAGAAGCTGCCGGCACCCAGGGTGCGGGAGGCCAGCACGAACTCCTGCGCCTTGAGCTTGAGCATCTCGGCGCGGGCGATGCGGCTCATGCCCACCCATTCGGTGAGCATCAGGGCAAAGACGATGGTCAGGATACCGGGCTGCAGCACCAACAGCAGCAGGGTGCAGATGACCAGACGGGGAATGCCGTTGGCGATCTCCAGAAACCGCTGCATGAGCATGTCCACCTTGCCCCCGAAATAGCCGGAGATCAGCCCGTAGGACATGCCGATGACCATGTCGATGACCGCGGCGGCCACAGCGATGATCAGGCTGACCCGGGCGCCTTCCCAGGTGCGGGTCCAGATGTCACGGCCGAAGTTGTCGGAGCCGAACCAGTAGTACACATCGTCCAGGCCTTTTTCCTCATACTGGTTGGTGACCCTGGTGCCGGTGGTGGTGGCGATGGTCTCGCTGCCGTCGAAGATGCCCAGATCCTCAATGACGGGGATGCGGGGCGCCAGGTTTTTCTGGCTCAGTTCCTGGCCGGAGTAGGTGTATTCGTTCATGCCGGGGCCCAGAATGGCCATCAGGGTGATGACCACGATCATGATGAGCCCGAACACCGCGCTCTTCTTGCGGAAAAAGCGGATGCGCACGTCCTTCCAGAAGCTCTGGGAGGCAAAGTTGGTGTCGATCTGAATGTCGTCGGCGTTGCCTTTCAGCTGGAAGTCCTTCCCGGTGAAGGTGTGTTCCGGGAAGGCGGCGTTCACGGCGGCGACGTCGTTGAGCGTGTCGATTTTCACACGGGCGGCGGCTGCTTGTGCCATATCAGTTCCCCTCCTTCGAAAGACGGATCCGCGGATCGATGACACCGTACAGGATGTCCACGACCAGCATGATGCCGATGTACATGGCGCTGTAGATGAAGCTCAGGCTGATGACCACATTGTAGTCATTGGACTGGATGGCGTTGACCAGCAGGCTGCCCACGCCGGGAATGGCAAAGATCTTTTCCACCACCAGGGAACCGGTCATCAGGTCCACAATGAGGGGGGCCAGCACGGTGATGATGGGGATCAGGGCGTTGCGCAGGGCATGGCGGAAGATCAGCGCCGGACCGGAAATGCCCTTACTTTCGGCCAGCAGCATGTAGTCGCTGTCCAGCACTTCCAGCATCTCGCTGCGGGTGAACCGGGCGATGGAGGCCATGGTGAACATGGAAAGGGAGATACTGGGCAGCACGCTGGAGCCGGTGATATCGTTCACCGTGAACAGCATGGGAAACCACTGCAGCCGGAACCCGAAGGTGTAGGAAAGGCCCAGGGCAAAGACGTAGGACGGCACCGAAACACCGATGACCGAGATGATGGTGGCCAGGGTATCCCAGATGGTATCCCGCTTGAGGGCGGCGATGATGCCCAGGACCAGGCCCACCACAGCGCCCAGCAGCACGGCCATGCCGCCGATCTGGATGGAAATGGGCAGCCGGGTCTGGATCAGCTGGCTGATGGGGGTGTTTTTGGAGATGTTGTAGCTCACACCCAGATCGCCCCGCAGCATACCGCCCACGTATTTGAAGAACTGCACAATGACCGGCTGGTCCAGGCCGTACTTGGCGTACAGGGCCGCGCGCATGTCGTCGGTGAGTTTTTCGTCGTTGAAGGGCGAACCGGGCATCAGCTTCATCAGGATGAAGAGCACCAGCAGGATTGCCAGCAGGGTAAACAGCGAAGTCAGGATGCGCTTGAGGATGTATTTCTTCACGGCGGGAGATTCCTCCTTCTGCAAACGGGGGAGAGGGGCGCTGCGCACAACAGCACGGGATTCCCCTGTCAATCAAAAAAGCCGCGCAGCGTGCGGCAAGGCCACTGCGCGGTCAGTTTGCGGTTATCAGCCGGCTTTCACGGCGTTCTTGTACACGCGGTTGAGGGCCACGGGGTGGAACTCGATACCGGTGACGTTGGGGCTGATCATCTCGGCGTTGCACTGGGTGTACAGCGGGAAGATGACGGCCTCGTCCAGAACGATTTTTTCGGCGTCGTACATGGCGCTCCAGCGGCCTTCCGGATCGGTGCACAGATCACCGGTGGTGCAGGATTCGATGATGGCATCGTAGTCGGCGTTGGACCACAGACCGTAGTTGTTGGAGTTGCCGGTGGTCCACATGCTCAGGTAGGTCATGGGATCGGCGTAGTCGGGGCCCCAGCGGGTCAGGCCCAGCTCAAAGTTGCCGTTCTGCATGTCTTCCACGCGCTGCTTCTTGGGTTCGATGACCAGGTTGATGGTCATACCGGGCAGGGTGGTCTCCAGCTGTTCCTTCACGACCTGGGCGACCTTCTGCGGCGCGTCGTCGGAGTCAACGACCATGTCAAACTCAAAGGTATCCACACCCAGTTCCTGCTTGGCGGTCTCGTAGTAGCTCAGGGCCTTGTCGGGGTCATAGGCGCAAACGTCGGAATACTTGGTCTGGTCGGCGCTGAAGTCGCTGCCGTCCGGACCGGTGGCAAACTGCGGGGGCACGGCGGTGAAGGTGGCGGCGCTGCCGTCCTTCAGGACGTCGCTGCAGATGGATTCACGATCCAGGGCGAAGGTCATGGCCAGACGCAGGTTCTCGTTGGCCAGTTCGGGCACGCTGCCCATGTTGGGGCTGATGTACCACAGGTAACCGGCGCCGCGGCTCTCAAAGGCGGGGTCGTCCTTGACCTGATCGACCTGTTCACCGTTGACCAGGGTGGTGTCCAGAGCACCGGTCTGGTAGCTCATCAGGGCCTGCTGGCTGTCCTGGATGACCTGGTAGTTCAGGCCGGACAGCTGCACCTTGTCGGCGTCATAGTAGCTGTCGTTCTTTTCCAGGGTGAAAGCGGTGGCGGCGGGTTCATAGCTGGTCAGGGTGAAGGCGCCGTTGGACAGGACGGTCTCGGGGCTGGTGGCGAAGGTGTCGGCGCAGCTCTCATAGAATTCCTGGTTCACAGGATAGAAGGTGGGGAAGTACATCAGGCTCAGGAAGTAGCTGACGGGCACGTTCAGCTGGACCTGCAGGGTCTTGTCGTCCACGGCGGTGACGCCCAGTTCGGAAACGTCCTTGGTGCCGGCGATGATGTCGGCGGCGTTGACCACCTGGCCGATGTCGCTGAGCATGTAGGAATATTCGGAAGCGGTGGCCGGGTCAACGGCGCGCTGCCAGCCGAAGACGAAGTCGTTGGCGGTGACGGGGTCGCCGTTGGACCAGTTGGCATCTTCCCGGATGTGGAAGGTGTAGGTCTTGCCGTCCTCGCTGACCTCATAGCTTTCGGCGCAGGCGGGTACGGCGGCACCGTTGGCGTCCATCTGCATCAGACCGTCGGTGAAGTCGGCGATGACCTCAAAGGAGGTGCCGTCGGTGGCCACCTGGGGGTCCAGAGACTGCACAGGGGTCTCCAGCATGACGTTCAGCGCCGAGGACGAAGCCCCGGTGGAATCGGCGGAAGCGGCTTCGCCGGTGGCGGCCGCAGTGGAACTGCCGCCCGAAGCGCCGCAGCCGGTGGCGGTCACTGCCATAGCGGCGGCCATGGCAAAAGCCAGCACGGATTTTGCGTTTTTCATCTGTCTTACCATTCCTCTCACATTCCCACCCGACCGTGCATCAGGCACGGCATCCATGAGAATATAAAATAAAAAAGCACAAAGACGTACAGGAGCTATCCCGTACGTCTTTGTACTTCGGGTGTCATTATAATCCTCCCGCAGGCAAAAGAAAAGCCCTTTTCCTCCATTTTGTGCCTCCGGGGCTCTTTTTCTGTGGATTGTACAAACCGAGGGAAAAATATACGCCTCGGATTCGCCAATATTACAACAAAATTTGACAAAGTGTATTTTATACAAAGACAGCCTGAGGCTTGCTTGCTGGATTGTCTGTCTGGCTGTATTTGCTGCAAATACAGATTCCGGCCGGATTGCCGGCATTCCTAAAAACAGTACTGTATTTTTATGCTGAAAACAGAAGAAAACATACACCGGGTTTCTCCCCCGGAGATACGCTTTGAGCAGATGTGACAAGGAAAGGGGCGCAGCAGGGCAAAAGATTCTGCATTGACTTCTTATGGAAAAGGGACAATAAAAAACGGTTCATTCTGAAAAGGAATGGGAATAACAAACAAATTTTGGGGGCTTGTTTTGTGGATAGTAACAGTAGCGCAAAGCATCTGCCGCTGTTCCGCGGCGAGATTGCACTGGTCATTGCGGTCATCATCAATTCCTTCGGCGTCGTTCTGATGCTGTACTCCGGGGCAGGTATCTCGGCCATTTCCAGTGTGCCGTACGCTTTTTCGGAGGTACTGCCTTTCCTGACCCTGGGCACCTGGACCTACCTGTTCCAGGCGGCGCTGGTGTTCAGCCTGATGGTGCTGCGCCGCCGGTTCGTGGTGTCCTACCTGTTCAGCTTTGTGGTGGGATTTTTCTTCGGTGAACTACTGGACGTACATGAGATGTGGATCGATGTCCTGCCCAAGAATCTGCCCTGTCAGGTGCTCTACTTTGTGGTGAGCTACCTGCTTATCTGCGTGGGCATCGCCCTTTCCAACCGCTGCGGCCTGCCCATCATCCCCACTGACCTTTTTCCCCGGGAACTGTCCCAGATCACCGGCATCGGTTATCCCAAAATCAAGATCTCCTTTGACGCCATCTGCCTGGTGGTCACGGCGGGCATGACCTTCTTCTTCCTGGGCCATGTGATGGGCCTGGGCATCGGCACCGTGCTGGCCGCTCTGACCATGGGCAAGACCATCGGCATCATCGGTACCTGGATGGACGACCATTTCACCTTTGCCACCGGCCTGCACCTGCACAAGGCCGGTCAGTCGGCGCACTGAGCAGGACAAATAGGGAAAAGGACGGCATGACAGTTCATGCCGTCCTTTTTTGTTGCGGATAGGTTCTGCATTCAGGGGATATAGGTCAGGCCCCACTGGGCAATGGCGTAAAATACCGGCAGAAGGTCCTGCCCTTTTTCGGTCAGGGAATATTCTACCCGGGGCGGTATCTCGCTGAACTGTTCCCGGCGCACCAGCCCGTCGCTCTCCAGCTCCTTCAGAGCGCTGGTAAGCATGGTGTTGGTGATGGGCGTGAGCAGTTTTTTCAGCTGTCCGAACCGCAGAGGAGACTGGATGCACAGCTCGTAGATGATCTGCAGTTTCCATTTTCCCTGCAGCATCTGGACAACCGGTGTCACCGGACAGTTGCCCTGTTCGGTCAGGATGCCCCTGCCCACCTTTTCCCTGAATTCTTCGTAGGTCATGGAAGGTTTCATGATCGTACTGCCTTTCCGGTCAGTTTTTCCGTACCAGGTCAAAAAAATCTGCGTACTTGAACCTGTATCTGTTCTCAGTATAATAATTGTATCGGGGCAAAGACCTTCTGTCAACGAGGAAAAAGGAAGGGATGCCGTGGCAGTCTGCTCCGGCGTTGCGGAGGAGTACAGGCAACGATGATGCAACAGCTGTCCCGGCGTTCTGCCGGGGGCAGGAGGAACAGAAAAGATGGCAGAAATCATGCAGCAGAACATCCTCATCCGGGATGTGCAGACCAAAAACATCATGACGCGATCCAGTCTGCCGGTGGGCGGGTATTCAGTCAATCCTTATGTGGGATGCACCCACGGCTGTCGGTATTGCTATGCGTCTTTCATGAAGCGGTTTACCGGCCACACCGAACCCTGGGGAACTTTTCTGGATGTAAAGCACTGGCCTGCCATCCGCGATCCCCAAAAATACCGGGGCCAGCGGGTGGTCATCGGCTCGGTCACCGACGGCTACCTGCCCCAGGAGGAGATCTTCCGCAACACCCGTAAACTGCTGGAACAATTGCAGGACAGCGGCGCCGAAATACTGATCTGCACCAAATCCGATCTGGTGGTGCGGGACCTGGATCTGCTGCGGCAGATGGGCAAGGTCACGGTCTCCTGGTCCATCAACACGCTGGACGAAGAGTTCCGGGCGGACATGGACCACGCAGTCAGCATCCGCCGGCGTCTGGATGCCATGAAGCAGGTCTATGATGCAGGCATCCGCACCGTCTGTTTTATCTCTCCGGTCTTTCCGGGCATCACCGACTTCAAGTCTATCTTCGCCCGGGTAAAGAACCAGTGCGACCTGGTCTGGCTGGAAAACCTCAACCTGCGGGGCGGATTCAAGCAGGAAATCCTGGACTACATCCGGGAACGCTACCCGCACCTGGTTCCGCTGTACGATGACATCTACCGCCGGCAGGACCGCAGCTTTTTCCGTGCGCTGGAAGAGGAAGCCCGCCTTCTGGCCCGGGACAACGACTGTCCCTTTGTGGACAACGAACTGCCCTACGGGCGGGCCGTTCCGGGCCATCCTGTGATCGTGGATTATTTTTACCATGAAGAGATCCGCGGTTCCCAAAACACCGGCCGGCGGGCCGGACGCTGATGGAATCTGACTGCTTGTTGTGTTTTGCCGGTCATGGGTATATCATAGGAAGCATAAAGGAAGGCTTTTCTGCGAGGATCCATCTCTTGGCTCCGGGCGCCCTGCGTATGCCGGGAACATGCTGTACAGGCAAGGCGGTTCATCGGACAAGGTCATCGATGCCCCACCCCGGGCAGGCTTCACTTGTATATTGAGACAGGCCGCTTGCTGTCCCTTCCTAAAAATTCTGAGGAGGCGTATCCCCATGTTTGACACATCCCTGCTCCGCTGGACCCGGGAACCGGCCGAGTATACCATTGAACCCCAGAAGATCCGGATCACCACCCGGCCCCACACAGATCTGTGGCAGCGGACCTACTACCATTTCCGCAACGACAGCGCACCGGTGCTGCAGATGGAAACGACGGAAAAGTTTTTCTCCTTTGTGGTGAAAACCGAGTTCGACAGCCACCATCGCTTTGACCAGTGCGGGGTGGTGGTGTATCAGGACAGCGAAAACTGGCTCAAGGCCTCCATCGAATATGAGAACGAGAAATTTCAGCATCTGGGCAGCGTGGTGACCAACCACGGCTGGTCGGACTGGGCCACCACCGAGATCGATGCCGGCGTCCGCTCCATGTGGTACCGGCTGAGCCGCCGGCAGGACGATTTCTGTCTGGAATGCTCGGAAGACGGGGTGACGTTCCGCCAGATGCGCATCTGCCATTTGCTGGAAGGCGGCGGCTCCATCCGCTTCGGCCTGTATGCCTGCAGCCCCGAGGACTCTTCCTTCACCGCCACCTTCACCCATATGGCATTGACCGAATGCCTGTGGAAGGCCCATGACGGGCAGGCGCCCGACGCCGAAGACTGAGTCTGTACCGGCCGGAACAGAACCGGAAGAAAAAAGCAGCCGCATCCAGAAGAGCGGCTGCTATTTTTATGCGGCACAGGACCGGCAGGGGGTTACGGCTGTGTCTGCTTTTCCAGATATTCCGGCGGCACCCGTTTTGTCAGCCAGATACCGTTTTTGGACCGGTAGATGACAAAACCGTCTTCGGCCATCCGCGCGGCGGCCACCCGGTACACCACCGGTTTCCCGTGCCGCCGTCCCACGGCCACAGCCGTTTCCTCGTCCCCCGAAAGATGTACATACAGCCGACTTTTGGGAAGCAGCCCCTGGACATCGATGGAATCGGTGTACTTTTCTCCGGTGCCATGCCACAGAAATTCCGGCGGCTGTACCCGCTCCAGCTCCACGTCCACGGGGATGGAGTGTCCCTGGTTGGCCCGGATCATCGTTTTGTCCTCGCTGAAGGAATACCGCTGTTTGTCGTCGGTTCGCACGATCTCTTCCAGCTGTTCTCTGGTCAGGGAATACCGGGGGGCCACGCCGGCCAGCAGCTCCTCCACGTTGGCCCAGCCGTGTTCGTCCAGACGGATGCCGGCCGTCTCCGGTTTGTGCCGGAGCACCAGACAGAGAAACCGGCTTGCCTTGATCATATCCATCGTATGCGACCCTCTTTCTTGTCCCGGACAATGGTGAAACAGAAATCACTATAATAACAGTGTAACGCACCAAACCCGTATCAGTCAACAAGTACCATAACAGGCAATTTTCCGTGATGCCGTCAGAATGATTTGAAAACAGGGGGGCGGGACATTGGGGATACGGGACGGCTGCAGACGCATCCATGACAGGGGCCCGCCTTTCTTGATTTTTGGGGTGCAAAGTGCTACCATCATGAGTATACCTGTATCTTTTGACAGCGATCTCAGATACCACAATCAGAGAAGGCGACGATATATGGAAAAGATGAAATACAGCGATACCGAATTTGCTGTGTCCCTGGACCACAGCCAGGTGGTGGCGGAAGTTCACGCCAACACGGTGGATTTTCCCAAGCGCACGGTGCGGGAGCATATCGAATATGCCCTGGACCATCCCATCGGTGCGGGTCCTATTGAGGAGGCCGTACGGCCGGGGGAGACGGTGTGCATCCTCATCTCCGACACCACCCGCCGCTGGCAGCAGCCCAGCGCCTATCTGCCCATCCTGGTGGAGCGGCTCAATCGGGCCGGCATTCCCGACAAGGACATTCTCATCCTCTGCGCCACCGGCACCCACCGCAGGCAGACGGAGGAAGAACACATCTCGCTGGTAGGGGAGGACCTTTACCGCCGCATCCGATTCATCGACCATCAGTGCGACGACAAGGAGCACCTGACCTACATGGGCACCACCAGCCGGGGCACGCCGGTGTGGCTGGACAGCTACGCCATGGACTGTGACAAGATCATCCTCACCGGCGGTGTGGTCTACCACTTCCTGGCCGGTTTCGGCGGCGGCCGCAAATCCATCGTCCCCGGCATTGCAGGCCGGGAGACCATCAACACCAACCACAACAACGCCCTGAACAAGGGCCTGGGCAGCGGTTCCAATCCCCGGGTCTGCAACGGCAATATGTCGGAGGACAACCCCTTCCACAGTGACCTGATGGAATGTGCCGCGTTTGCCAAGCCCGCCTACCTGCTCAACGTCATCGTGGACGACAACTACCAGATCGTGGGTGCCTTTGCCGGTGACTGGCGCAAGGCTCACGCGGCGGCCGCCAAGGCAGTGGAGCAGCTGGACGGCGTGCCCATTCCCCGCCGTACACCGCTGGTCATTGCCAGCGCAGGCGGTTATCCCAAGGACATCAACCTGTATCAGACTTCCAAGACCCTCTCCAACGCTCTGGCGGCGGTGGCCCCCGGCGGTACCATGATCCTGCTGTCCCAGTGCCGGGAAGGATTCGGCGATCCCGACTGCGAAGCCCAGATCTGCAACTATGACAGCATGGAAGCCCGGGAGAAGGCGCTGCGCGCCAACTTCTCCATCGGCGGCTTCGTGGGCTTCCTCTTTGCCGAAACGGCGGAAAACTACCACATGATTCTGGTCACGGACATTCCCGGCGAACGGTTCGTCCACACCGGCATCCGGGTGGCCCGCACGCTGGATGAGGCCCTGGCGCTGGCCGCACAGGAAAACGGCGGCAGTCTGGCCGGGGTGGAGACCACCCTGATGCCCCACGGCGGCAGTACCTTCCCGCTGCCGCAGGCCTGATTTTTCTCATGATGCACAAAGCTCCTCCGCAAAGTCCGGGGGAGCTTTTTTGCAGGGGGGCTTTCGTGCGGCAGTGCGGCGGCCTGTCTGCCCTGTTCCGGCTATGAGAAAAGCCGCTGCACGGTGCTTCGTTAATTTTGACAAATTTCTAAAAATATTTACCTAAAGTTTTACTTGACAGTGCCTCGCCTTTTGTCTTATCCTTTATCATAGCGTCCATAGTGGGAAAGGATGAGAAAAATGAACGTTTTCAAGAAGATTTATTGCCGTGTTTTTCAGCTTGGTATGCGCATTGCCCTGCCTTTTTTGCCCTACCGTGAACCCAAACTGATCGAGGGGGTCAGCGGCGTTCCCGCCGTGCTGCGGGAGCACGGCATTGACTGCGTCATGCTGGTCACCGACGCCGGGGTCCACGGCCTGGGTCTCACCGCCCGTTTGGAGGAGACCCTCAAGGCCCAGCACATCCGCTGCGTGGTCTATGACCGCACCGTGGCCAACCCCACCGTGGCCAATGTGGAGGAAGCCCGCGCCCTCTACCTGGAACAGGGCTGCCAGGGGCTGATCGCCTTCGGCGGCGGTTCCTCCATGGACTGCGCCAAGGCGGTGGGTGCCCGCATTGTGCGGCCCCGTAAGTCTCTGGACAAGATGGAAGGCCTGCTCCATGTGATGCACCGTCTGCCGCTACTCATCGCAGTGCCCACCACCGCCGGCACCGGCAGCGAGACCACCCTGGCCGCCGTCATCACTGACGAGAAGATCCACCACAAATACCCCATCAACGATTTCTCGCTGATCCCCCATTATGCAGTCCTCGATCCGGACGTGACCCTCAACCTGCCCCGGCAGCTGACCGCCACCACCGGCATGGATGCGCTGACCCACGCAGTGGAAGCCTACATCGGCCGCTCCACCACCAAGGGCACCCGGGCCGCCGCCATCGAGGCCGTGCAGCTCATCTTCAACAACCTGCCGGAAGCCTACTACAACGGCCATAACCGGGAAGCCCGGGCCAACATGCTGCGCGCCGCCTATCTGGCCGGCACCGCCTTCACCAAGAGTTATGTGGGGTATGTCCATGCCGTGGCCCACAGCCTGGGCGGCCGGTACGGCATTGCCCACGGTCTGGCCAACAGCGTGCTGCTGCCCATCGTGCTGAAAGCCTACGGCAGCGCCGCCTGGAAAAAGCTGGCCGAACTGGCCCGGGCTTCCGGCGTCAGCCAGGATACCAGCGATGAGGCGGCCGCCAAGGAATTCATTGCCTATATCGACGCCATGAACGCCGCGATGGACATCCCCGAGACCCTCCCCGGTATCCGCACCGAGGACATCCCTCAGCTGGCCCGCTATGCCGACCACGAGGCCAACCCGCTGTACCCGGTTCCGGTTCTGTGGGGCCCCGACAAGCTGGAAGATATGTACAAACAAGTTCAGGAGGTTTCCACCCATGACGGAACTGGAGATTCAAGCCATTCTCAAACGGCAGCGTGAGTATTTTGCTGCCGGACATACCCTGCCCGCCGAAGCCCGCATCACGGCGCTGAAAAAACTCAAGGTCTCCCTGCAAAATCATGAGGCGGATCTGGCCCGCGCCCTCAAGGCCGACCTGGGCAAGTCCGCCACCGAAAGCTATATGTGCGAGACCGGACTGACCCTGTCCGAAGCTACCTGGATGATCCGCCATGTCCGCCGCCTGATGCGGAACCGCCGGGTGTCCACGCCGCTGTCCCAGTTTGCGGCCAGCAGCTTCCGCTCTCCCTCTCCCTACGGCAATGTGCTCATCATGAGCCCGTGGAATTACCCGGTGCTGCTGACCCTGGACCCGCTGGTCGACGCCATCGCCGCGGGCAACACCGCCATCGTCAAGCCCAGCGCCTATGCCCCGGCCACCGGTGCGGTGCTGCAGCAGATCGTGGAGGAGTGCTTCCCGCCGGAACATGTCTGCGTCGTCACCGGCGGCCGTGCCGAAAACCAGGCTCTGCTGCACCAGAAGTTTGACATGATCTTCTTTACCGGCAGCAAGGCTGTGGGCAAGGAGGTGCTGCGCTGCGCCGCTGAGTACCTGACCCCCGCCGTGCTGGAACTGGGCGGCAAGAGCCCCTGCATTGTGGAAAAGTCCGCCAAGATCGGTCTGGCCGCCAAGCGCATCGTCTTCGGCAAGTACCTGAACTGTGGGCAGACCTGCGTGGCCCCGGACTACATCCTCTGCGATGCCTCCATTCGTGACGAGCTCATCGACGCCATTCAGAAGGAGATCACCGCTCAGTTCGGTGCCGACCCCATGGCCAATGAGGACTACGGCAAGATCATCAACGAAAAACACTACCACCGCCTGATGGGCCTGATCGACCCGGCCAAGGTGGTCTGCGGCGGCACCGGGGACGAAAAGACCCAGCGCATTGCCCCCACCGTCATGAAGGACGTGACCCGGGAGGACGCCGTCATGGGCGAGGAGATCTTCGGACCCATCCTGCCGGTCCTGACCTACACCGACCTGGACGCCGCGCTGACGGATATCGAGTCCCAGCCCCATCCGCTGGCCCTCTACCTCTTCAGTGAGGACAAGGCCGTGCAGCGCAAGGTGCTGGACCGCTGCCATTTCGGCGGCGGCTGCCTGAACGATGTGATCATCCATCTGGCCACCAGCGAAATGCCCTTCGGCGGCGTAGGGGAGAGCGGCATGGGCGGCTACCACGGCAAGGCCGGGTTTGAAGCCTTCAGCCACCTGCGCAGCATTGTGGACAAAAAGACCTGGCTGGATATGCCGGTGCGCTACCAGCCTTACACCAAACAGAAAGACAAGATGCTGCGGTTTTTCCTGCAGTGATCCGGTGCCAAAAAAAGAGGCTTTCCTCTGTAGGGAGGAAAGCCTCTTTTTTTCTGTCTCTCGCAGGCAGAGCCCGGTCTGATCCTGCATGGTCCTCTCTTGCACCGGCGCCCGCGGTCCTTACCAATCCACATCCTCTTCCGGCAGGCATGCGTCAAGCGGGGTGTGCAGCCCTTCCAGAAGTTTGCTTCTCAGTCCGGCGTCTTCCGGGCACCGGAGTGCCGCCGTGCTGTCTTCAAAGTCTTGCTGGTTCATCACCAGGACGTTTCCGTTTTCCGTGGTGACCTTCAGGACCTCGTGGGATAGGATCGCCGCTGCCAGCATCTTATCCAGATTTGCCTGAAAATCATCTTCGGTGATGGTGATCATGGATGCTCTCCTCTCCATGCGCAGCGCGTACTGCGGGCCGCACCGCCGGCAATTTCCTTGGGTACAACGGCGGTTCCCGTTGGCAGAAATCAGGCCAGTTCCAGGTAAAGTGCCGCCAAGTGCATGGTGGCGTTCAGGCCATCCAGATGGGTGCGCTCCATGCCGTGGGAGGCATGCACCCCCGGGCCGATGAGGGCAGCCCGACAATCCATGCCGGCACGCCAGGCGGCGCCCACGTCCGAACCGTAGTGGGGGTAGATATCCACCGCGTAGTCCACGCCCTGCTCTTTGGCCAGCTGCACCAGCCGGCTGACCATGCCATAGTCGTAGGGGCCGCCGTTGTCCTTGGCGCAGATGGAGACCTGATACTCAGTGCAGCTCAGGTCCTCGCCGATGCAGCCCATGTCCACCGCCAGCAATTCGTCCACCGTGGGCAGGGTGGCGCCGCCGTGGCCCACTTCCTCATGAACGGTGAAGGTGAAATAGGTCTCGAACCGGGGGCGGACGCCGGTTTCACGCATCTGCCACAGCAGGGTCAGCAGGCAGGCGGCACTGGCTTTGTCGTCCAGAAAGCGGGACTTGACAAATCCGCTTTCGGTGACGGTGGTCTTGGGGTCGTAGCAGACGTAGTCACCGGCGGCAATGCCCAGGGCCAGAACGTCCTCCTTGCTGTGCACCTTCTCATCAATGCGCACGGCCATGTTTTTCTCGTCCCGGGGGCGGGTGGCAGCGTCATCCTGCACATGGACCGAAGGCGAAAGGCTGAGCACTGTGCCGGTATATACCTTGCCTTCGCGGGTGTAGATGCGGCAATATTCGCCGTCCAGGGTGGGCAGCAGCGGGCCGCCCACCTTGGTGACCATCAGCATGCCGTCGGCGGTGACCGAGCGCACCATCAGGCCCAGGGTGTCCACATGGGCGCACAGTCCCACCTTGCGGCCGGACTCCCGACCGGGCACCGTCACCACCAGGTTGCCCTTGTTGGTGCGCCGGGTGGCAAAACCCAGTTCCCGGGCAATGCCCTCGGCCACCGTCACAACCTTTTCGGTAAAGCCGGTGGGGCTGTCCTGCCCCAGCAGTTTCTGCAGCGTATCTACCAGGAAAGCCTGACGGGCCGGTTCCTGTATTGTTTCCTTTGTCATTTTTCCTATCCTCTCTTTGCGAAAAATATCCGATTCCATCTTACAAAAAAAATCCGCCCTTGGCAAGGGGAGAAGCCCGTCGGGAACCGCACCTGCCGGAGAGCAAGCGGCGCAGTCGGGGGCCCGGTATGCCCCAAAAGGCAGTGAGAAACATCCTTTGACGGAGGCATCTGCGGCAGTACATGGCATCAAAAAGGATTCCATACCGGATAACGGAAAACACACTTCGTCACAATATTGCGGTTTGTACATTTTTAATCATAGTTGTTGACAAATGATTGCGCAAATTATATACTTTTCTCAAAGATTCTACCAGAGGAGGTACGAATACATGAAAAAGCTTACATCCCTGTTGCTTGCTTCTGCGATGGTCCTGAGCCTGGCGGCCTGCGGCGGTTCCGGTACATCTTCCGATACCGGTGACTCCCAGGCTGCCACCGACTCTGCCACCACCGCGGAGACGGGTACTGCCGAGACCGGTTCCGCCATGGACGAACTCATCGCCGCGGCCCAGGCCGAAGGTGAACTGATCGTCTACGGCTCCTGTGAGGAAGAATACCTGGCCGTGGCCTGCGAAAACTTTGAAAAATTGTACGGCATCGATGTCCAGTATCAGCGTCTGTCCACCGGTGAGGTGCAGAGCAAGATCGAAGAAGAAAACGGCAATCCCTCTGCCGATGTCTGGTTCGGCGGCACCACCGATCCCTACAACGTCTGTGCCGCGGAAGGCCTGCTGATGCCCTACGAGGCGCAGAATGCCTCCCATCTGATGAGCGACGCCTACCGTGACGCCGACGGCAACTGGTACGGCATCTATAAAGGCATCCTGGGCTTTATGGTCAACAAGGACGAGCTGGAACGGATGAACCTGGAAGCTCCCAAGGACTGGCCCGACCTGCTCAAGCCTGAATACCAGGGCCTGATCTGGACCTCCAACTACAACACCGCCGGCACCGCCAAGCTGGTCATCAATACCATGATCCAGAAGTACGGCCATGATGAAGGCATCCAGTACCTGGTGGATCTGGACAAGAACGTGCAGGTGTACACCAAGTCCGGCTCCGGCCCCTCCAAGAACGTGGGCACCGGTGAATGCGTCATCGGCATCGGCTTCCTGCACGACGGCATTACCCAGATCGTGGACAACGGTTACGGCAACATTGAACTGATCATCCCCTCCAGCGGCACTTCTTATGAGATCGGTGCCACCGCCATCTTCAAGGGCGCCCAGCACGAAAACGCCGCCAAGCTGTGGATTGAGTACGCTCTGAGCCCCGATTGCGTCAATCTGGCCCAGGACAACGGTTCCTACCAGTTCCTGGTCATCGACAACGCCACGCAGCCCGCCATTGCCAGTGAGTTCGGCCTGGACCCCGAAAACGTCATGGATTATGACTTTGAGGACGCCAAGCAGAACACCACCACCTATGTGGAAGAGGTCATGAACGCCCTGGGCGGCGGCGACGATCGTTTCGAAACAGAATAACCGCGCCGACAAACACCTTCGGGGGATGGAGAAATTCTCCATCCCCTTATAGTTTGCTTCCGAAAGGAGGAACCCCATATGGCCAGTCGTCAGAGCGCGGCATTGGACCGGAAAAAGCTGATGGCAGACCCCATCATGGTCACGACCATCATCGTTCTCATTGCCTTCCTGACTCTGTTTATTCTTTACCCTCTGGCAATTCTGCTGGTAGACAGCGTCTACGGCCCGGAAACCGGCCTCACCCTGTCTATCTTTGAGCGGATTTTCCAGATGCCCAGCTTCCGCAAGGCGATCACCAACACCCTGACAGTCGGGTTCACTGTGGGCATCCTGTCCACCATGATCGGCCTGCTGTTTGCCTATGTGGAAGTCTACGTCAAGATCCGCACAAAGTTCACGTCCAGACTGTTCCAGGTGGTTTCCATGCTGCCTGTGGTTTCGCCGCCCTTCGTGCTGTCCCTTTCCATGATCATGCTGTTCGGCAAGGCGGGCATCATCACCCGTTATCTGCTCAAGATCTACGATAACAGCGTCTATGGCTTCGGGGGCATCTCCATCGTACAGACCCTGACCTTCTTTCCCGTTTGCTACATGATGCTCAAGGGTCTTCTGAAGAACATCGACCCCAGCCTGGAAGAGGCCGCCCGGGATATGGGGGCCTCCCGGTTCAAGGTATTTACCAGCGTGACCCTGCCGCTGATCCTGCCGGGGCTTGGCAATGCGTTTTTGGTGACCTTCATCGAATCCATCGCCGACTTCGCCAACCCCATGATCATCGGCGGTTCCTACGATACCCTGGCCACCACCATCTATCTGCAGATCACGGGCGCGTACGACAAACAGGGTGCCGCCGCCATGGCCGTGGTGCTGCTGAGCATCACCATGCTCATGTATCTGGTACAGAAATATGTGCTGGAGAAAAAGACCGCTGCCACCCTTACCGGCAAGGCATCCCGGGCGCGCATGCTCATTGAGGACAAGAGCGTGACCCTGCCCCTGACCGTGCTGTGCTCGCTGGTGGCGCTGTTCGTGGTCCTGATGTACATCTGCGTTCCCCTGGGCGCCTGCTTCAATACCTGGGGGTACGATTTCACCCTGACGCCCAAGTGGTTCATCCGGGTTTTTGAAAAATACAAGGGTCTGCAGGCGTTCCGCGACTCCTTCCTGCTGTCTCTGGCTTCGGCTCCCATTACAGCCTTGCTGAGCATGATCATCTCCTACCTGGTGGTCAAGCGGAACTTCCGGTCCAAAGGCTTCATCGAGTTCGTCTCCATGCTGGCCATGGCTGTTCCCGGCACCGTCCTGGGCGTGGGATATATCCGGGGCTTTGTAAACGGTGTGTTCGGTACCGGTTTCCTGTCCGGCATCTATGGCAGCGCTGCCATCCTGATCATCGTCTTTATCGTGCGTTCCCTGCCCACCGGCACCCGCAGCGGCATCTCTGCCCTGCGGCAGATCGATAAGAGCATTGAGGAATCCGCATACGATATGGGCGCCGACAGTTTCCAGGTGTTCATGACGGTCACGCTGCCGCTGATCAAGGACTCCTTCCTCAGCGGTCTGGTCACGGCTTTTGTGCGCAGCATCACCGCCATTTCCGCCATCATCCTGCTGGTCACACCGCAGTTCCTGCTCATCACCGTGCAGATCAACGAATTCGCGGAGAAGGGCTCCTATGGCATTGCCTGTGCCTTCGCCACGATCCTGATCATCATTACCTATGGCTCCGTTCTCTTGATGAATCTGGTCATCAAATATTTCGGTACCAGCCACAAGCTCAAGGAGGTAGAGTGAAATGGCCAAAGAAAAAAAGGGCGTACGCCTGGAACATATTTCCAAGATTTATAAGGATCCCAAAACCGGAAAGGATTTTTACGCCGTCAAGGACGCCGACCTGGAAATCGAGCCCGGTTCGTTTGTGACGCTGCTGGGCCCCTCCGGCTGCGGCAAGACCACGACCCTGCGGATGATCGCCGGCTTTGAAAGCCCCGACGAAGGGGAGATCTACCTGGGGGGAGAGCCCATCAATGCGCTGACCCCCAATAAGCGGGACACCGCCATGGTGTTCCAGAGTTACGCCTTGCTGCCCCACTACAATATCTTCGACAATGTAGCCTATGGCCTGAAGCTGCGCAAACTGGACAAGCACACCATCCAGGAGAAGGTCACCAATATTCTGAAACTGGTGGGCCTGGAAGGGATGGAAGGGCGAATGACCAACCAGCTCTCCGGCGGCCAGCAGCAGCGTGTGGCGCTGGCCCGTGCCCTGGTTCTGGAACCGGGCGTGCTTCTGTTTGACGAGCCTCTTTCCAACCTGGATGCCAAACTTCGTGTGTCCATGCGCACCGAGATCCGCCGCATCCAGCAGGAGGCCGGGATCACCGCCATTTATGTGACCCATGACCAGTCCGAGGCCATGGCCCTTTCCGACAAGATCATCATTATGGAAAAAGGCGTTGTCACGCAGATCGGCACACCGCAGGAGGTCTACTACCATCCTGCCAACGAGTTTGTGGCAGACTTCATCGGCGAGGCCAACTTCCTGCGGGGGCCTCTGTCCGGCAAACAGGGGGATTCCGCTGTTGTGACGGTGGAAGGCAACCCTGTGAATGTGGTGGGGGCCTCTGGCCTGGAAGAGGGGAAGGAGTGCACCCTGGTGCTCCGGCCGGAGTCTGCTGTTCTGGCCGAACAGGGGCAGCTTCCCTGCAAGGTCATTATGTCCTGCTTCATGGGAGCTTACCAGAACTATCATGTGATGGTGGGCAGCACCATGGTGAAGATCACCGATTTCAACCCCAAGAACAAGAAGATCTACAACGTGGGCGACAGCGCCTGGGTCGCCTTTGAAAAAGAAAACGTCCACCTGCTGTAAAAGCAAATCGGCAGTGTCCGGATATAAAAAAGAATAAGAAACACGCGGGTGTATCCGGAAGGACGCATCCGCGTGTTTTTGGCCTGTCTGTGGCTCCTGATGCCGGTTTGCAAAAAAATGTTGGTTATCTAAATGTATGCTGCAAATATCCGTTGATGAACGCTGGAATTTGTGGTATGTTCAATCTTGAAAAGCTGCCGGCAAGATTTGAATGGGAAGAAAACCAAATGCAATCTTGCTTGGCGGAGAAAAAGTGTGGTGAAGTGGACATGTACCATGTGGAAAATATGAGCTTGCAGCAAGCCAAGGAAATCGCAGAATGGAAGTATCTCTCTCCTTATGATGTGTACAATTTTCCGGCCTGGGATGCCATGGAAGAAGGCAAATGGGCTATTACCCTCCCGGAAAGGCGAAAGCAAGAATTTCGCATTATTTGTTATGCAAATGAGATTGTGGCTTATTTTAGACTGTTTAAGACCCAACCTGACGGAAAATATTTCCTTGGTCTGGGGCTTCTGCCGGAATTCTGCGGCAAAGGCAAGGGCGCGGACATTGTGGGGCAGATCCTGGCATACACGAGACAGAGAAAAATCAAAGCCCTGTATTTGGAAGTGAGGGATTTCAACAAAAGAGCAATCCGCTGTTATCAGAAAGCGGGATTTGTTGAAGTGAATCGCTATGATAAGCATGTGCTGGGCAGTGTATGCAGGATGATAGAGATGGTATATGTCTTTTAGGCCATCTGCAGCCAGCATCACTCCCAATAAAGAAAATCCGGCTCGGCACCGATGTGTGCTCCCCGATCAGCGCAGCTCACCCGGAAAGACATTCAACAAAAACGATCATACTTTCTTTGTATTTTGATTTACATGAGAAAACAACCATGACAATCAAACAAATCATCGACGACAAATCCGTGAAGTGGCTGGAAAAGAGGAAGCTTATCGTTGAAGGCATCGTCAACGGAAGTCTCGATTTTTCCGCAGTTTCTGCGGCCTGTTCACTTTTGCCTGAGAAAAACATTTCCCTTTTACTGGAAGCCATTGAAGAAGTTAGCCGTTCCAAAGAGGTTTCCTTGGGAGAGGATTACCTGACTCTGGCAGAAAGATATATTTTGTCTTCGGATCCTTCCTGTAAAAGGGAAGCTTCCCGAATTGTTTGAAATCTTGCGGCTGCTTTTCCGGCCAAACTTGACCGTGCCATAACCGCTTTGTTGCAGAATGCGCACCAGGATGGAACGGTGATCCGATGGGCAAGCGCTTATGCTTTATCCCGCATTGTGATAATCCCGCAATATGCAAGGGGACCGCTGTTTGAACAAGTCACCAAGCTGTACGAACAAGAAACGGAAAACGGTGTAAAGAACCAATACGGGAAAGCGTTAAAAAAAGCGGAAAAAATCAGATAAGCGCACGGGCTGTTCCGGTCATGAATCATGGAAAATGCAAACGGTTTTCCACCGACCTCCAGGGGAGGGGGGATTTCTTTTGGCCGGCTCAAATTCACTATCATCGGCCCCTGATTTTTGTTTGTTTTCTGCCGCCTGCGTCTGGCGTGTAAAATAGGGCGGAGCCTTATTCACCTGGCAAATTGCAAGTGCCAGGAACGGACCAATTGTCCGGCCGAAAAATCGAGGAACGTTGGTATTCCAAAATGGGTATAGCAATTGCCCGGGCCGCATGATATCATGATTTCAGCATCAGTTTAATAAAATGCACATCTTTACAACGGGGCGAAATTTTGCTATACTGTACACAGTTCTTATACCATACCAAGAACTGTCATGGTTGCTACAATAAGGTAGTATACCGTAAAGCTCTGACGCCCTGCTTGCAGGGCGTCATCTTTTTTATACGCAATAGGAGGTTGAGACGAATGCAATGGCCTTATGGAATCGGACTGGATATTGGTGTTGCTTCGATTGGATGGGCCACTGTTGCCCTGGATGAAAAAGCACAGCCCTGTGGCTTGATTCGTCTGGGGAGCCGTGTGTTCAAGCGCGCAGAGCAGCCGAAGACAGGAGAAAGTCTGGCTGCACCAAGACGGGAGGCCCGCGGCATGCGTCGGCGTTTGCGCCGCAGAGCTTTGCGCAAACAGGATTTCTATCAGCTTCTGGAAAAAAATCATCTGCCGGACAAGGAAGAACTCTCCCGTCTGTTTGCGGCAGGCGGTTTGGAGGATATTTACGCGCTGCGCACCAGGGCCTTGGACGAGGCGGTGACACCGCAGGAATTTGCGCGCATTCTGCTGCATCTGATGCAGCGGCGTGGATTCAAAAGCAACCGTCTGGCAGGTAAGTCGAAAAAAGACGGAGTGCTTCTCCAGGCGGTAACACAAAATCAACTGCGCATGCAGGAAAATGGCTATAGGACTGTTGGCGAGATGCTGTATAAAGACCCGCTTTTTGCAGCGTGCAAGCGCAACAAGGGGGAAAATTATCTTTCCACAGTCAGTCGGGAAGAAATTGCCAATGAAGCGCAGCTGATCTTTGCGGCGCAGCGCGAAAAAGGCCGGGACTGGGCAACGCCGGAACTGGAAGCGGAGTACCTGTCCATTCTTTTGCGTCAGCGCTCCTTTGATCAGGGCCCCGGCGGGAACAGCCCATACAAGGGCGGCTGGGCGGAACGGGTTGGCCCTTGTACTTTGCTGCCGGAAGAAAAACGTGCGTTCAAAAACACATACAGCTTTGAGCGTTTTACTTTACTGCAAAAGATCAATAACATCCGGATCGTGGAATCCGGTCAGACCCGGGCACTTTCGGATGAAGAACGTCAGAAAGTAATGGACCTGGCGTATCGTGTGGAGACTGTGCCGTATACCCTGATTCGCAAAGAACTGCAATGGCCGCAGACCATCCGGTTTGCCGATGTGCGGTATGATGTGGATGCCGCACCGGAAGCAGCAGAAAAAAAGTGCAAACTCCCGCCCATGAAAGGATATCATGCTCTGCGCAAGGCTCTGGGCACGCGGCAGGCAGAGCTTCCCTTGTGGGATGATGTGATTACCATTCTGGCATCTCACCGGGATGAAGGCGTCCGGAAAAAACTGCTGGAAGAAAAAGGTCTGACCGCGGAACAGGTGGAAGCCGTTCTCGGCCTGGAATTTTCCGGTGTGGGGCATATTTCTCTGAAAGCTTGTCAGATGCTGGAGCCGTGGCTGCTGCAGGGGCTGAAGTATGATCAGGCATGCAGCAAGGCCGGATTGGATTTTCGCGGTCATAGCAATATCAAAAAAACGCCTAAGCTGCCGGCTTCAGCTCCGGAGCTGAAAGACATCACCAGCCCGGTGGTGCGCCGTGCAGTGTCGCAGACCATCAAACTGGTCAATGCCATCATCCGCGAAATGGGGCAGCCGCCTGTGTGGATTCATATTGAACTGGCCCGGGAACTGAGCCGTACGTTTGAGGAGCGGCGCAGGGACCAGAAATCCATGGAAGACAACGCCAGACAGAATGAATGCCTGATGCAGGAGATCCGGGATACCTTCCACAAACTGAACCCTACGGGACAGGATTTGATCAAGTACCGTCTGTGGAAAGAGCAGGATGGAATCTGTGCCTATTCTCAGCAAAGCATTGCGGCGGAACGGCTGTTTGAAACCGGCTATGCTGAGGTGGATCATATTGTGCCGTACAGCATCAGTTTTGATGATTCCCGCAGCAACAAAGTGCTGGTGATGGCGGCGGAAAACCATCAGAAGGGAAATCGGCTGCCGCTGCAATATCTTCAGGGAGAGCGGCGCGAAAAATTTATTGTGTGGACGAAGTCGCAGGTCCGCAACTATCGCAAACAGAAAAATCTGCTGCGGGAAACATTGAGCGAAGAAGAACAAAACGGTTTCAAGCAGCGCAATCTGCAAGACACACAGTATATGGCTCGCTTTTTGCTGAATTACATTCGGGATCACCTTGCATTTGCCGATCATCCGGCTGCGGGCAAACAGCGGGTCATGGCGTTGGCAGGTGCGGTTACCAGCCATCTTCGCAAACGTTGGGGGCTGACAAAAGTACGGGCAGACGGTGACCTTCATCACGCACTGGATGCGGCAGTCATTGCCTGCGCTACCCAGGGCATGGTGCAACAGATCTCCGGCTATTATCACCGCATTGAAGGTGAGTATCAGCAGTCTTCTGATGGCACCTATTCCGTGCATACCCGTACAGGCGAAGTCTTTCCGGCCCCGTGGCCGCATTTCCGGGATGAACTGATCCAGCGGCTGAGCCAGAAACCACAGGAAAATCTGATGCAGTGGAATCCGGTGTTTTATTCCAATTTTGATGTGGAATCGATCCGGCCTGTTTTTGTGTCGCGTATGCCGCAGCATAAGGTGACCGGGGCGGCCCACAAGGAAACCATCAAAAGCCCGAAAGCCCTGCAGGATGGTCTCCTGATAGTCAAACATCCTCTGACGGATTTGAAATTGAATAAAAAGACCGGCGAAATCGAAGGGTACTATCAGCCGTCCAGCGATAAGCTGTTGTATGAGGCGCTTCGCGCCCGGTTGCTGGAATTTGACGGAGATGGCAAGAAAGCCTTCACAGAACCGTTTTACAAGCCAAAATCGGACGGCACACCGGGGCCGCTGGTGCGCAAGGTCAAGCTGTGCGAAAAGGCCAGTCTGTGTGTTCCGGTTCATGGCGGAAATGGTGCGGCCGATAACGACAGCATGGTGCGCGTGGATGTGTTCTTTGTCCCGGGGGACGGGTATTACATGGTTCCCATTTACGTTTCCGACACCAAAAAGAAAGAACTGCCCAACAGGGCTGTGGTGGCACATAAGGAGTTCTCTGCATGGAAGGTGATGGAGGAAAAGAACTTCCTGTTTTCGCTGTATGCGGATGACTTAATCAAGGTAGAACACAAAAAAGGGCTTATATTCTCGATTTCCAATAAGGAGAGTACCTTGCCGTCCAGATGGGAAACAAAAGAGACATTGTGCTATTATACGGGAATGAATATAGCCGCTGGTTCCGTGACTGTATGCAGTCATGATAGTGCCTATGTATTATCTAGTTTGGGAGTTAAAACACTGACTTGTCTGAAAAAATATGAAGTGGATATTCTTGGCAATGTAAGAGAGGTGAAAAAAGAACAGCGGCGATCTTTTCGATAAGGCGGTGATCTTATGGCCTACCGGAATGTGATGATCGCGACACCTTGCCGGATCAGCTGCCAGCGGGAGCAGGTGATTATTCAAGGGGAAACCAATGTCAGCTTTCCCTTGGAGGATCTGCTCTCCCTGTTGATCGAAAGCCGTCAATGTACCGTGACGACAGCCGCCCTTTCTGCATTGGCGAAAAATGGGACAACCGTTTTTCTCTGTGATGAAAAGCATATTCTATGGGTTTATTCCTTGGCTGGGGCTGCATCACAGCAGTACATTAAATGCCTGGAATCTGGCAGATGATATGATGGAACCGTATCGTCCGGTGGTCGATTTGTTTGTGGCATCGCAGATGGGGGAGGAGGCGGCATTGGATACCAAATTGAAAAGTTGTCTGTTCAACTTGTTGAATATGAATATCCTCTGCGGAAAGCAGCGGTACAGTGTCGCCTACGCCATGGAGCGACAGGTACAAAGCCTGCGCAGCGGCAGTAAAGAACTGTTCCTTCCCTGTTTGGTGCCATTGCAGCAACACAGGTATGAATAGATTCATGCGATTGGTTGTTCTCTTTGACCTGCCCGTCAAAACAAAAAAGCAGCGGCATGATGCCACCGCTTTCCGGAATTTTTTGTTGAAAGATGGGTATCATATGTTGCAGTATTCGGTATATGTCCGCATCTGTAACGGCGCTGATGCCGTACAAAAACATCGCGTCCGTTTGTATGATCATTTGCCGGATAACGGAGCTGTCCGCCTTTTGGTTATTACAGAAAAGCAGTATGCTTCCATCGAAATTCTGCTAGGCCATTTGTCTGATGCAGACCAGCCGTTTGAGAGCCAACAGCTGACAATCCTGTGATTTATAGCAACAAGAAAAAGCGCTTCAGCGTGATGCTGAAGCGCTTTTTTGACAGTCTATTATACCATACCAAGAACTGTCGGGGAGCTACAACTCAAACAAACTGTCTATCCGACGGGCACCGTATTATACCACACCAAGAACTGTCGGGGAGCTACAACGCACAGTGGGCGACGTTGAATTCTTCGTCGATTATACCATACCAAGAACTGTCAGTAAACTGCACCCACACAAATAGTATTAGGTTTATTCAGCATACATGTCAGCTAGTTGCCTGACATGTTCCTTCATCTGCTGAACAACATTGTCTGGTGCAGCAATTTTGAAGCCATGAGTAAAGTGACAGCACCAGGCAAAAAACGTGGGACTGATGTCCACTTCCACAGGAACTAAGTACCAACCATCCGGCTCCGGATTTTTCGGTACCACCGGGCCAAAGGCGTCCGTAACAGCATCAATCCATTCTGGAATAATTTGAAGCGTAACACGGGTTGGCTGTCCGGTATACATCGAAAATACCCGTTTTTGATATTGGTCTTTGCTGAAATAGCGGCCGACATCCGTTAAGGTGCGGGATAAGGGCAAAATTTCCAGCTTTTGCATTCTGTCTACTCGGTAGCTGACCAGCACATCGGGGTGATCCTCCGATTCACCAACCAGATAATAAAATCCATCGTTGAAAACAGTCCCCACCGGACTTACCAGATACCGCTTTGGGGCGCCGTCTTCCTTGCTGCTCATAATCAACCAAATGCTGAAAGCTGCTTTTGGCAGTAAAGATGGGGTCCGATATGGTATGGCACAGGCGGGAAATAGCGTTCGTATTGTACAAGTGGTGCGATCGGATGGCTCCAAAGACGAGGAAGCGGCGCCGCCGTTCCGGCAGCTGCCGCAACATTATGGAATGTCCCCGTTCTCAGAACGCGAGGCTGGCTGCAATCAGAAACATAGCATAGTAGTAGGTCAAAAGATTGGCCACGTGCACGGCAGGGTGCTTTGAAGGGTAAAAATACAGGAACAGGATCAGCAGATCCGAAATCCAAAACAGAACCGCCCCTGCCAGCACAAGAAAGCACCAGGTCTGGCCTATGCCAAAGGCCAGCTGCAGTCCCTTGCCCAGCAGTGCCGAGACAAAGGCTGCGTAAAGAACCACCCAAGGGCGCATCCGCCCGGTCTGCATTCCCGGCATGCCGGACAACGCTGCCGCGCCGCCGGCTCCCAGCACCGCGGCCATCGGCACCGGCCAGCCCATGGGCTGCAGCCGGCACAGACCCCACACAAACAAGGTGTGTCCGGCCAGAAAGACTCCCAGTCCGGCCAAAAACAGGCCCGGACGGCGCAGGTTGTTGTAGAGCGCCAGCACCACATCCCCCGCCAAACAGCACAGCAGCGCCGGCAGTAATCGCCAAAAAGCTTCGGGACGGCTGCCCAGAGCAGCGCACACAGCTGCCACAGCCACAAAGCAAAGGCTGCACAGTGTTTTTTCGGGCAGATAGCCCCGACCCGGCAGGCGCAGCCGCCGCACCAGCAGCCATAGGGCGGCGGTGTAGGCCACGCCCATTCCGACGATATATGGTATCTTCATAGGCCGCACCTCCTTTGCATTGTTTCACTTTCAGTATAGGCAAAAAACGATTGGCCGTCAATTTGTGCCCTGCCCAAAAATCCGGCAGAGCCTCTGGACACCCTGCAAAGCTCCGGTTTCCTGGCCCTGCAGAAAACAGGACAGTTTCATCGATAAAGCATAAGATACAGCAGAAAAACAAGATAAGCCCGCCCTGTTTTCTGTAATTCATTGATTATGCTGTGCCTGTGCCATTGGCGGTTGTTCTTGCAAAACAGCTATGATTTTTAACAAAAAAACCGGCCAACCAAAGGTTGACCGGTTTGCAGTACCAAAAGGATATCTGACTTTTGTTGTCGGGTGGTATTTCGCAGCAGCGCTATCAAAATCATTCCGCCTTGCTCCATGCAAGGGAATAGTCTCCGTCTGCTTTTTTGAATCGCGTAACAACGCGAAGACGCGTTTGGGTGTCCGTCGAAATAATTACTGTAGGGTGTTCCTCATTCAATTGAGCAAGAAGCTCCTTGCGGTCTGCATAAATCTCCACCGATACGCTTCCTTTAGTGATCCGGGAGGAAAAAACAAACTGATATTGTTCGGATGGCAAAAGGCGCACCACCCGCTTGGTAAAACCACTGCAGGCAACAAAGCTGGCCTGGATACATTTTTTTCGTTTTCCCCATCGGGGATAACCCATATACGTCAAAGCCGCTTTGAAGTTGAGGGTCCCGTAGCCGTTTTGATATAGGACATAAAGCAGGCAAGCCACCAACAGTGCGATCCCCGGCGCCATCAAAGCCCAGTCCATGCAGTCCCACCCCTTTTATTTGATTGTATCACAGGTCAGAGTTGGAATCCAGCCTCGCCCTCCCGTGCAATACAGAAAAAGCACCGATTCAGATGAATCGGTGCTTTCGTTGGCATAAATTAACAGAATAGATATATTTGGCAATTCTTGGAAAACCGGCCTTTTTGGAGTAATCAACTGTTGCCAGGCATCCTCCGACCAGATCCTCTGCCAAAATACCTATTCTTTGCACTTAAATTATAGCATGTACAAGGAGAAAACACAACACTTTTACTTCAAGTTATCGTTCTCCACGAGCCCTTTTTTTGCTGGGCTGCTGACTCTGCTTCCACTTCCCTTGGAAGAGTTCTTCGGTAGTACATTCTTCAGGGTAATAGAAGTTTTTTCGCACCCAACCGTTTTCTTGGTAGACTTCCGTAATGATACGATCGGACAGAACCTCAATAATGATATCCTCTCCGATTGATGTTTTCCCAAGGAGCGGTACAGGGTACTGCTCGTGATTCTTACACAATTCACGCATCGAGGCCCAATCGCCCGAATCAAAGACCACTTGCTTCAGCACTTCATCCGATATTCGCAATCATCCTTTCCCATCTATGATGTTCTTCATTCAGCAAGATGTAAAGCACATCGGAGGGTCGGGAACTCCGTCTGTGATTATTTCCTTGGCCATCTCAAGTACAATCTTTTCCTTGAGATAACTGAATTGGCACTCGCCGTCTTCGTTTATGTTACGTTCCAGCAGTTCCTCGATTTCTTTCAGGAGTTGCCGCAGGGTTTCCGCTTGATTCATTTTGTTTTTCACCTTCTTTTCAAGTGCCGGCAACAATGAAGTCATATAAGGCTCCTGGTTCTTTTAGGCACCATTCTTTTGTTCCATCGTCAGTCCAGACTTTATAGTCTGGAGAGGCATCATATAGCCACCAGTCGATGTAATCATACTGGTCGTTGACAGCCTCTTTCAAAACTAGAAGGAGCGCAGTCAGGTATCGGTTCTTACATCCAAATACAAAGTGACCGTCACCTACAGATGCGAGCGCCGCGCCGACCTTCTCGTCGATCTCCCGTTGCTCCATAATCTGGCCCAACGCCGCACAAAAGGTCTCTTTGGTAATCATAGTATATGAATATGAGATCACGGCAGTAGTGACCGGATACTAGTCAGAAGAAGGCGATGGAGCACTCGTACTAATCATGGAAGAACAGTTGTCAGGACAGAGAGTGGAGATACATTGCGCACAGATACCCTGACTGCCTGGGGTGTTGCCGTTCTCAGCAGATCTGAGATGAAAAAATCTATAAAAACGGTAACTTTTACAGCTTGAATATGGTATTATTATCAGCATAGAAATGTGTTTTCAGAGGAGTGAGAGGATGGACAAGCTATATAAAACAGTGCTCGCAACGGTGACAGCTGCTTCGGTACTCGTCTGCAGCGCCTGTGCGGGCGCTCCGGCAGCAGATCAGGTCCAGGACCCGGATGCCGGAAAAACATTGCCGGAGATGACAGAGAAGATTACCATACCTGCCTCGATATTTAAGTTTGCCAATACAGATATCGAGGACAACATGGAGGCTTTTGAAGATTACTGTACCGATGTAAGGCGTGACGGGGATGATCTAATTCTGGAAGTGACGCCGACGCAGAAAGAAGAACTTATAGAGATGTACGCCGGGTCCATTGACGATGTGCTGGAAGATATGGAGAAAGACGAACAGGGCTATTATGTAGAGGCGGATACCGATCACAGCCGTTTCATATATCATATCGACGAGAATATCGACGGTATTCTACAGGCAAAGATGCTGTTGACGATCACGACATCGGATGTCCTGACCGGAATCATGGAAACAGGGGATCCAAACTGGAGTGTCAGCGCAAAGATCGTGAACTGCCATACGGGGCTGACTGTCGGTGAAGGCACATTTCCGGACGGGAGCATCACCTTCGGGCCCGACGAATGGAAGGCCAGCTATGACGACGGCGCATGGCTTGGTGCCAGACAGGAAGAGGTTATGGACATGACAGGCCTTACCGGGCCTTATGAGGAACTGACCGATACACAGAAAGGGGTCGTTACATCTGTCGTGCAGATGCTGGACTGGATTGAAGGGAAATATGAGCAGCAGTTTCATTATATATCCTACGCGCCGGGAGATGCCGTCGAGCAGGAACACCTAAAGGTGTATCCGGAACAGGGCGGTGAATCGGATGTTGTGACAGTGTACCGCACATATGAAAACGGCATGTACCGGTATGAAGACGATTACGGGGCGATCCTGATGCGCCCCGCCTATGAAGAGCAGGTACGCGCATTTGCAGAGCAGTATCTGCCTTCCGAAGGGATAAAGATATACACGGAGATAAAGAACGGCGGCAGCGGCGCGGCAGAAGAAGAAGCGATACTGAACGAGGTTTCCGCCGTGACGTATATTTTTATGGACGACGCCCTGTGTTCAGAACAGTACGAGGCGTTTCTGGAGGCTGTGCCGGACTGGCTGACGGAGAACTGTCAGGGCGTGCAGGCCGGGATCTATCTGCGCATGGCAGAGTCTGAAGCGTGGAAACAGATTGGCAGATCTGATTATGAGGATAAGCTCCGGGAAGATATCTATACCGAAGAGGCGGAGTGCGCGATATCCGGGAGCGGGAAAGTGACCGTATATTAGCTGAAAGGAAGAGAATTTATGAGGAAGGTATTACTGCTTATCGTATGCTGCGCCCTTGTATGCAGTTTGAGCGGATGCATCGTTTTCAGGCGGGGATCATCCAATGCATATCGTTCTGATAAAGAATTGGCGGATGAAATGATAGAAAACATTATCGGGTGCGCAGAGAAGGAAGATGCAAAAGCGCTGACGGGATTATTTTCGCAGTATGCCGGGGACAGTACGCTAAACTTAACGGAACAGGCGGAAGAATTCATAGAGTTTTTTCAGGGCGAATGTAAAAGCTGGAAAGGAAATGCAAGTTCCCATGAAAAAAGTGAACACGGAAAAATAACATGGCGGGAATTGAGAGGGCACTATTCGGTTATTACAGATGAAGCACAATATGAAATCGCATATATTTATATTCCTTTTTACAGAGAAGAACCGGATAAAGAAGGGCTTACTGCGATAGAGATCACTACGGAAAAAACTTTTAACAAGGATGAATTTCTCTGGAGTCTGGATCAGAAACCGGGTATCTATGTGACAGAAACCGGGGAAGAGACGTATTCGGAACAGAGGCTGATCACTCCGGAAGAACTGATCCGGGCGGCAGGACTTACAAAAGAACAGTACAGCAAAGTTGATCTGGAACAGTTTATTGAGGATTTTGACATCACGACAGAAGATGTGGATACGCTCAACATACCTTTGCTCCTGGAAGAATACGAACCGGAACGCAAATTCGGCATGTATGATGTAAGTTATCTCATTGAAGACGGCATAGAAGAACGCACATCTGATTTTACAGAAAATGTATATGCTGTAGCTTTTATGGAAAATAAGAATACAAGTACAGAATGTGTATATTATGATCTGCCGGACAGAAAAAGGTATCAAACGTCGGACGCGTATCTCTTTGATGACCTCTACCAGATACAGGGCGGATATTATGCGGACGGACAGCAGATCATTGAGGCGTTAGACAAGTATGGTGTTTTTGGCTGGGAATCCGGAACGGGTGAAGAGGAAATTACAGATCCCCAGCATATGGTGCTGGCTGTATTATATGATGACGGAACGGTCTTCCGTGTAGAAGCGTCCGGCTTGTTGTCGCAGGCGCTGCCGGACGAATACGATGAAGTGAAAGAAATGCTTCTGTCAGGAGAATACAGCGGAAGTTAAAAAAGAGTTTTGTTTCAAAGGGGGACGCTATGGATAGAGTGTTTGAAGATGAATTTATGGATGCGCAGTCACGGATTATTTCACTATGTGTCGAATTTGCGGGGAATAGGACTGATAAAGTTTATGCCTATGGCTCTATCGAAGAAAGCAGTATTTCGTTCAATGCATTTTTCAAGATTGATGGTCAGATAAAAACAACAAATAATATAGCTGCCGATCCGGACGCGATATGGGATTTTCTGGATCCTGGGGAAGCGGATCTTGAGAAGATAAGACAAATATGCATACATTACGAAAAACCTGTCCCCACGGAATTAAGAATGATTTATGACTGTAAAAGCGGTAAAATAGACACGGAATATAAGTATGAAAGTATCTGTTCCGCAAAGACGGGGACAGATTCAAGCGAGATTTTTATGAAGTGGTTAGATGAGGTTCGCCAAAGCACATGGAAGAGATAAAACAGCATTGTGAAAAAGTCATACAGATACTCCGTTCCGATTATAGTACGCAGTTACAGTATTCGGGAATAATCAAAAAAATATACGACGTTATGCTGCAGATCATATCCTGCGATAATGTTAATGAACTCCCGGATATCCACTGGAACAGCCTAGCGCGGTGTTTTGCTGACGAAACGACGGATTATCAAAGTCCTATACTCTTTGAGATAGATAAAATTGCGAAGCTGTCAGAGGGAAAATAATGAAACAGTTGAGAAAAACAGAATGGCGGAGAGGATACCCTATAAAGAAAAACCTTGCCCTGTGTGCAGGGGGAGTGCTGGCGCTCGCAGGCTTCGCCGGGATACTGGCGCGTCCGGAGAATATTCCGTCGCTGGCAGCGTGTGTTCTTGCATTGGCGGGCGCAGTCCTTTCGCTGCCGCGCCTGCTTGGATATTACAGAACTACATATCAGTGTCTGCCCGCTTTGAACCGGCGGCTTACAAAAAAAGAGCAGGAGGAGCTGCTCGAATGTGAAAATTTTGAGACGATCACCGAGTTAAAGTCAGGATCGCTGCGGCGGACAGATTTTGCTGAAAGTGCCTGCTGGCTCCGGATCAATGGAAGATATATCCCGAAAGAACTTGTGATCTTACAGAAAGATATTTGCAGGAAACGGACGATAAAGTTATTGAGCAAGATTGAGTGATTTTAGGAGTGAGATTTATGAGGATTACAGACATTTTTGATGCGGTAAGAGACGCAACTTATTCGGACTTCCGGAAGTTTTATACAGGTGATCCGAATCTATTCCATAAGTATACAGGATTAAGTTTGTTTCAGTTACTGTTTGTCAATGACCACAACACAGACGAAAAAATAAAAATGATTCGATTTTTAATATCTGAGGGGGCGGATGTTAACTTTAAAAGTCCAAAAGATCAAAGAAATGCACTGCATATATTTTACTTTTCGGTTATGAGGCCCGATCCACAGTACATATTAAAAGTAACTCAGCTGCTGGTTGAGGCTGGGGTGAACATAAACGCCAAAGACAAATATGGGGCAATTCCACTTAATTATGCGATTACTGTTGTAAAGCTGCCGACAGAGACGGCTATGCCGGTATATCAATATTTAATAGATCACGGTTCAAATATCTATGAAAAAGACAATTTTGGGAAAGCATGCATTGATTATGCAAAGGAATTTTCATGGAGAAATGATCTTGTAAGTCTAATGGAAGGAACCGAATCATGAGCAAAGTGAGAAGAAAAATAACAAAATATGAGATCATTCTCTGTGTTCTTGTACTGGCGGTCATAGTTGCCGGTCTGCTTCTGCCTAAGACAGGAGAGCTGGTGTTACTGGATGAATTCTGCAATATATCCGTCATATGGATCGTGTGCATCTATGTGGTCGTGCGGGTCATACATAACTGGAAAACAGGGGAAAAAAGTAACAAAACAGCAGGAGTGATCATCGCGGTTTTCTGTGCGGCAGTCTGCATGTGGTTTACGAAGGATTTTGCCGCTGATCTGGCGTCGGGTACGAAGACGGTCACGCTGACAGGTATAGAAGTAAGTGAAACACAAGCGCATACCAGCATTTTTTCGCATCATTATTATCTGATGGGGACGGATTCTCAGGGATTAAGGACCCGTGTGGAAATATCAGCAGATGACTATACGATGATGAGCCAGACAGGAAATGAAACTGCGGTTCTTGTGTATTATGAGCATACCGGACGGGCTGTGTCGGCACGCTGAGAGGAAGTTATTGCTACGACAGCATAAGGGAAGTGGTACGCAGGGTTAATCGAAACACCGGGATAGGGATCTTGAACAAAACGACCATAGGAAACTTCAACCCAATATGAGCGTTCATGCTTGTCCAAAAATAATAGAGGATAATATGTCAACGGACCACCCACGGACAAACCCGCATTTTCCTCCATAAGCAAAAAGAAAAGAGCGTTGGAACTTTGCGTTCCAACGCTCTTTTAGTGGCATGGTGTTCCAGAAAGGATAATTCTTGTTATTGCCGCTCATCCGATAATCATGTTATGCTTGAATCACAGGAGATAATCGGGATGATGACTTGAGGCTTGCCGGTTGAATGAAAGAGGCGTAAGTTTGAAGGGGTACAAAAAGAACGACTGGAGACTGACAAATCAACACAAATACCTGGACCATGCGTGTTTGCTGTGGGATACATATCCTGACCATCTGCCGGAAGACCATGCCCACTGTGAGTTTTGCTTTTTGAAATTCCCACATGAAGCAAAGATGGGGTACAGGACAAAGGACTTTAAGCATTGGATTTGCAAAGAATGTTTTGAAGATTTCAAACAGGAATTCGGCTGGACCGTAGATTCTGTTGAAACAAAAATTTGATACGGAGCGCGATTCAAATGGAAAAATGGGAAAGATGGGATAACAAGGAACGGATGGCGGATGAGTATGAATTAAAGTGTCTGATTCAAGACCGGGAAGGCCTTAAGCTCGTCTTTTTGGGGCTGAAAACAGAAGTTACCGTTGTTTACAATGAACAACTGTTGTCATTCCGAAGCTGTGACGAAGGAGACCGCTGGAATACCATTGCAAATGTGCTGGCTGATCATGGCAAACAATTTTTTCGCCGTGGGCTTGTGTATAAAATTACTGCGTCGAACTATGCAAACTGGTTTTCCTGCGAGACCTTTGAGAGCACAAAAGTCGATGAAATTCTTCATCTGGCATTTGTTACTGCCAACGACATAATTGATGTCCTATCTTTAGAAGAACCTGTCATCACGGTTTGCAACATTCAAAAGAGGATCTGACTATGGGTATCCCCGTAGACGGTGTGTTTACGGGAGGAGGTTGTCTTATATCCTTTTGACTAAGGCATCTTGGTTATGAGATCAGCATAAACAACAGAAAAGACCTGGTCTGAAAAGACCGGGTCTTGGTGGTTGCGGGGACAGGACTTGAACCTGCGACCTCCGGGTTATGAGCCCGACGAGCTACCATCTGCTCTACCCCGCGATATTTTGTTGCGTCTCTTTCGAGATAGCTTAATCAATATACCATACGCACTGAGGTTTGTCAATAGTTTTTGCTTAAAAAAATGAAAAAGTTTTACGGTGGGCACTTCCACGGCCCAAAAGGCCGCTGCATGAGGCGTGATGGGGCTATTTTGCACACGGTGGAGACCGTCTTTTTTGAAATCCGGTTGGAAAAACAGATGCCGTCCTCTTGACATTACAATATTTGTAATGATATAATTTATGTAATGAAGGGGGCATACCAATGAACAAGGCAAATCAACACAGGGACACTTCCTGCAAGACCGATTCCAAAGTCAGCACAGAACGGACACAGGAGCCGGTTGTCCCGGATGCACCGGGTGCGGGGGCAAACGGACCGGCAACACCAGCCGAAGGCGGGAAAGGTTGCAAACCCCGCTTCCGGGATGACATGCTGATTCTCAGCGATGAGAAGGACGTGTCCATCTTCATGCACCCGCTGCGTCAGCGCATGCTGGAGAAGATGATGATCCTGGCGGAGCCGGTGCCCTCCAAGCGGCTGGCTGACGAACTGGGCATCGCGCCCAGCTCGGCCCGACACCATATGCTCAAGCTGGAATCCATCGGGGTGGTGGAAAAGGACCATCAGGAGCTGATCCACGGTATCCTGGCTACCTACTACCGCATGACCGACAAGTGCATCTCGCTGAATGTGTGCAACACCGGTCTGTGGGACCCCACCCGGCTTCTGCTGGAAGAAAACGCCCGACAGGTGCGGGAAGGTGCCCTGAAGATGATGAAGGACTGGCAGGAAAGCCCCAGCCAGGACTGGGACGATGCCTGGGGCCTGTTGGAGACCAACGGCGTCATCCATCTTACCCGGCAGGAGGCGCTGGAACTGCGGAACCTGATGGGAGATTACCTTCATAAGCACAGCCAACCGCGCCCGGGAACGGCGCCGATCCGGTTCGACGTGATTTCTTACCGGGCAGGGGAGGTAAAGGAAGATGACGGCAAACACTGACACTGCACCCCGCCGCCGGTTCAACCGGAATCTGTTTCTGGTCTGGCAAGGCATGGCTGAGTCCAAAATCGGAAGCGTACTGTATGCCATCGCCATCGGCATCTGGGTGTACGACAAAACCGATTCCGCCGCCTGGATGAGCATGACCACCGCCATCAGCTATTTCGGCAACATGCTGCTGCAGCCTTTGGGCGGAGTGCTGGCCGATCGGTTCAACCGCCGCAACCTGGCTGCCGGCAGTGATGCGGTCTGCGGTGTGACCATGCTGCTCTTGGGAGCGCTGGCTCTCGCAGGCAAGATGCAGGTCTGGCAGGTGCTGGTGGTGGCGGCCATCAGCTCGGTGTGCAGCGCGGTGTTGTATCCGGCCATGAACGCCCTGCTGCCCCAACTGGTGGAGCAGAATAACCTGATGCGGGCCTCTGCCCTGATGCAGAGCACTCAGTCGGCAATTCAGATGATCGGCAACGCAGCGGGGGGATTTCTGGTGGTGATCTTCGGCGTGCCGGGAATCATCCTGTTCAACGGGGCCACCTTTCTTTTTTCCTCCGCCACCGAATGGTTCATCCAGGTACCGGAGACCCCACATGGGCAAAAGACAGAACATCGCAGTTTTATCCGGGATTTCGCTGATGAATTTACCTATCTGAAACAGCATCCCGGCCTGACCGGCATGATGGCGGCGGGAGCCGCGGTCAACCTGACCTGCGGCGGGTTTACCGGCATTGTGTATGCCTGGTGCCTGGATAAGGGCATGGACATTCCCCAGTACGGCCTGTTCCTGGGGGCGGAAAGCGCCGCCATGCTGGCGGCCACCGTCCTGATGGCCCTGGTGCCGCTCCCGCGCCGCCGTCGCTGGCATGTACTGGCTCTGGCCAATGTGGGGTACAATCTGCTGTACATCGGGGCCATGCTGGTGTCCGGGTTCCGGGCCTGTACTGTGCTGTACACAGGATTTGCCTTCTGCAATATGGTGGCCAATACGTTCATGTATCCGGCGGTGATGGAAGCCGTCGAGCCGGCCTACCATGGCCGGATCCTGGCCCTGTTCAATGCGGCCTGTGTGGGGACCACTGCCTTTTCCATGGTAGCGTACGGGCTGCTGGGAGACGCATTCGGGGTGATGCCGGTATCCCTGGCAGGCGGTATGCTCACCCTGATCCCCGCGGTTCTGTTTGTATGCAATCCCACCCTGCGTGACCTTCTGACGCAGGAATGAAAAACACCTCTCTTTCGAATGAGAAAGAGAGGTGTTTTTGTGTGTGGATCCTTACATATGCAGCCGCTTGGCAAACTCAGACCACAGGGCCCGACCCTTGAAGATGACCAGCCCCAGAAAGGTGATGACACTCACAATCAGGCAGATGACCCAGGGCAGGGCGGCACGGGTGTGGCGGATGGTCAGCACGATGTAGGGGACCACACCCACGCCGATGTTCAGCAAAAGGTAGATCAGACCGTTTTCGGTAAACTTTCGGTTGATAAAAGCAAACAGAAAATTCAGCACCAGGGTGGCGGTGCACAGGATGGGAATGACCAGGTCAATGGACACGTTGCCCCAGTCCAGGAACCAGTCACAGAACCACACCAGCAGGGAAGCCCCCACCAGAATCTGGAACAGCAGTTTGGGGGCATTGTGGCTGCCCATCATCAGGGCGCGCAGCAGAAGCAGCGCCGCTGCCACACAGGCCACCACCACCAGACTCCAATGCAGATGCAGTTCCTCCTGCAGCAGAAAGTCAATGGCGGCACAGACCACCACGCCGGCCAGCAGGAAGAAGGTGGCCAGTTTGAAAAAGAGAGGCAGCCGCCGTCCCGGCGGCGGTGCGGGCGGGAAGTAAGGGGTGTCCGGCTCATCGGCACCGGGCAAAGGACTCTGGCACAGGGGGCAGTACGAACCGCTGCCCACCTGGATATGACAATGAGGGCAGGTTTTCATGGGTTTTGCACCTCGCTCGCGTACAGCGTGACGGACAGTCCGGCGTCTGCCAGACTGCGGTAGAAATTTTTCAGCACATTGGTGCTGCGGTAAGCCGAGGCGGTGCCCAGCACCAGATCATCCCCGTAAGAGCAGACGGTGGTGAAGAGGGAAGGGGTGCTGCAATAAGCGGCGAACCCGTGAATGTACGGCCCCAGGGCCTGCGGCACCGTGACCCGGCCCATGTTGGAGATGGTCAGGGTTACCTTGCGGGCTTCCACCCAGTTGCACAGGCCCACCACCCAGTTCTTGAAGAAGAGGGGGACCGGCCGCACACCGGGAATGCGTTCAAATCGTTCAAAACCGTCCATCTGGGCCTTGATGCGGTCATCCGAAAGGGCGTCCCGCAACTTGGCGTCAAATTCTTTGGCCAGCTCGTCCAGCGTTTCCTCTCCGGTAAAGATGTGCGCCACCCGCACGGTGTTGAAAAAGTTGCGGGCGGTGTCAGAGGGAAAATAGTTGCGCAGATTCACCGGCAGACCCACGGCCATGGCGTGGCCCCGCTCCATGGAGGGCATCTCCCGCCAGACGGCCAGCATCTGGGCCGCGGCCAGATAACTGGTCAGGCTCACGCCCAGGGCCCGGGACTTGGCCAGGACCTGCGAGGCAGACAGATGCCCTTCAAAGAACTGGGTCTGGTCCAGGGGCAGCCGCCGTCCGTGCAGCCGGCAGACCCGGCGTCTGGCGGCCGGGTCCGGGGCACCTTTGGATGCCCGACGGGCCGCGTAGAATTTGGAATAGGAATTTTGTTCCATGTCTGCGGCCGAAGCCCCCTGGTCCCGGGCCACATCCGCCAGGGAATCAGGATGCTGCAGCTGCAGGTAGTTGTGCACCAAACATTTCAGAAACATCAGCCCGCCGTTTCCATCGGTCAGGGCATGAAGCATTTCCACGCTGATGCGGGAGCCATAGTAGGTCACCCGGTACAGCAGGGCGTTTTTCTGGTCCGGACCGTACAGCGCCGCGCAGGGCTGCTTGGTCTCCGGTTCAGGCACCGGCCGTTTGTCGGTGGCCTCAAAGTAATGCCAGAACAGGCCCCGGTGCAGGGTGACCTGAAAATTGGGCAGTTCCCGGGCGGTGCGCTCCAGCGCCCGGGTCAGGGCCTCCGGGTCCACCTCCTCGTTCAGGGTACAGCTGATGCGGAACACCCGCGGATCGCGCCGATTCATGGTGGCCAGGAACAATTTGGCCACGTTATCGACTTTATACCAGTTTTCCGGCACGGCAAAGCCCCCTTTCTGCGGTCAAAGCTGCCGTTGGATAAACCGTCCCACGCTGTCCATGGCCTGGGCGGCGCTGCGGATGGGCATCTGCTGGAACACATGCCAGCAGTCTTCGTACACTTCCAGTGTGCTGAACACATTCTGCTCCTGCATCTTCCGGTGCAGCTGTTCGGAGTCGGAGAAGAGGATCTCGTTGGTGCCCACCTGGATCAGGGTAGGGGGCAGGCCGCGCAGATCGGCAAACAGGGGCGAGAAGCAGGGCGATTCAAAATCGGTGCGGGTGCTGCAGTAAGCGGCGCGCACCGATTCGATATACTGCATGGTCAGCATGGGGTCCAGGGCCGCCCGCTCGGTGTAGCTGGCACCGGAGGCGGTCATGTCGGTCCAGGGGCTCATGAGGATCAGGGCCCGGGGCTGGCGGCGGCCCTGCTCCTTCAGCCGCAGGGCCAGTTCCAGCGCCAGGTTGCCCCCGGCGGAATCTCCCGCCACAATGATGTCCCGGGCACCGTAGCCCATATAGGCCAGATGATCCCACACCGCCAGGGCGTCGGTCAGGGCAGCGGGATAGGGGTGTTCGGGGGAAAGGCGGTACTCAAAGGAAAGCACGTCGCACCCGGCGGCCAGGGCCAGTTTGCTGGCCAGCACCCGGGCATAGCCCAGCTGGCCGCAGGTGTACCCGCCGCCGTGGCAGTACAGCACCACATGGCGCCGGTCGTGTCCGGCTTCAATGCTCACCCACTCTGCCGGTACCGGAACGGGGCCGCCCCGGATGGCCAGATAATCATTGCGCAGTCCCAGGGTGGGGCTGACCAGGCGGCCGAACAGTTCCTGTCCGGCGCGCTGCCGTTCCAGATCGTCCGGGTTGGTGGAGCCGGAGGAGGTGACGCTGTGTACGGCCTTGATGGCCCGCATCATGGGGGTCAGCTGGTCGGTCTCGGCAGGGCGCTTGCGCCGTGCGTGATGCAGCTTGCTCCGGTCCACCGAGAGCGGGCTGCGGGGGTTCTTGGGCAGATCAGCCATAGAAAAAAGGTCCTTTCGGTATTCGTGAAAATAAACTCAGTCCGGCAGGGCAGCCAGCAGCCGCACCCACAGGGTACGCAGGAGCGGCGGATGGGCTGCCGGCATCCCGCACAGGCGCCACACCGCCTTGCGGTCGGGAAAAGCGCCCCGTCTGGCATACCGGCGGTAGAGCAGTTTCAGCTGCCGGTCCTTGCCGCTGCCGGGTAAATGCAGGATGCAGATGGGTACCAGACAATAATTGGTGGAAACAAAGTAATGCCGTGCGCCCAGCCAGTAGCGCCAGATGTAGGCATTGGCTGCCCGCACCGGTTCGCCGCTGCGCAGCGCCCGCCATGCCGCAATGCACAGGATGACCTCGTCGCCATCCCGGGGCAGCACATTCCGGGCCTGCATCTCCTCATAGATTTCCCGGCACAGCGCCAGAAATCCCCGCAGCCGGGAGGCGCTGCCCGCCACCAGCTCCCCGCCGAAATGGGTCAGAACATGGGGGGCGCTTTCGGGATACAAGGCATCGCAGCAGCTGCTGATGGCCGCCGCCATGGGCTGGCTGGCCGGATGGGGGACCTGGTACAGCAGAACGGCTTCCTCCGCTTCCCGCCACAGGTCGGTCAGGGGATACTGGGTATAGGTATCGGTGTCCAGCATGGCACACCGGTCAAACGTCAGGTTGTTCAGTACCCAGTCCATGGCGCAAAGCTTGTAAAAGGCCAGGGACCAGGGCAGGTCGGCCCCGAACCGGAACCGGTCAAAAGGGCATTGATATATGGTAACACCGGCCCGGGTCAGTTGTTGGTCGAAAGGAGCGGGCAGCGGGTCGTTGGTGATGAGGGCCACCTCGCAGTCCGGATTCTGCTGCTTGGCGCTGACCAGCGTCACCACGATGCAGCGGTAATAGACCTGACGGCCCCGGTTGGCGTCGGCGTTTTCCCGGAACCCGTCCAGGGTGGCAAATGCACTGAAAATCAGGTCCATGGCAGATCCTTTCCGGTCATGTATTATTATAGGTAAACGGGGCCCGGACATGCGCCGGACCATTCGGCTTCATTATACCCCGCAGGGCTATGGTTGTCCACCGCTCAGGTTTTGCTTACCAGCCCCAGGTCGTGCAGGATGTCCGTCCGGGTCTCCAGAGCCAGGGTGCTGATGCGCCGGATCCGCTCCGCGGTCATGTACGGCGCCAGCCCGCTGATGGAAAAGGCGCTGTCCGCCCGACCGCCCGGTCCGGGAATGGCCAGAGCCACGCAGCGGATGCCCAGTTCGTTCTCTTCATCGTCAATGGCGTATCCGCAGTTGCGCACCGTCTGCAGCTGGCTGCGCAGCTGGTCCAGATCGGTGACAGTGCGGCCGGTCAGCTTCTGCAGGCGGCTGTGATGCCAGATCTGTTCCACCTCCGCGTCGGGCAGGGTGGCCAGGATGGCCTTGCCCACACCGGTGCAGTACAGCGGGCTGCGCAGTCCCACCCGGCTGGACATCCGCATGGGGCCGCTCTCGGTCTTATAAATGTAGACCACGTCCGCCCCGTCCCGGATGACCAGGTGCACCGCCTCCGCCGTGCGCTGGGACAGCCGCTCCAGATGCAGCTTGGCCACGCTCATGATGTCCATGCTGTTGACGATGCCGGAGGAGATCTCGAACATTTTCAGGGTCAGCCGGTATTTGCCTGTCTGGGCATCCTGTACCGCGTACCCCAGGCTGACCAGACTGCCCAGCAGCCGGTGTGCGGTGCTTTTGGCCAGATGCGCCTCGGTGGCCAGATTCTGCAGCCCTGCCCCGGCGGGGTGGGCAGCCAGTACCTCGATGAGTTCAAAAATGCGGGAAACGCTCTGTACGCCCCCGCGGTCGGTTTCTTTTTCCGGTGTCTGCGGCATCCTGTGCCTCCTGCATGCAAAATTTACAAAAAGTTCATAATTTGAAGGGGAACGGCCTGCGATCCGAAAGTGCAGGACTCCTGTTCCACAATATGGAACCAAGTATAGCAGGAACGACCCGATTTCGCAAGAGGCATGCCGAATGATGGAACGCAAGCAAAAACCAAAAAAAGCAGCTGCGAACCACTGGCAATTTTGCTCGATTGACGCGGGGAAGGGGAATTTGTATAATAAAATCAGCAAATTGCGGAACGGCGTTCCAACATATGGAACCCCCCGGACGCAAATTTGGTACGGTAAAACCTCAGGAAATTTCATAACGAAGGAGAAATGTGCTATGAATCCGGTAGTGCAGCGCGTTTACGAAATCGGTATTATCCCTGTCATTGCTTTCAACAGTGTGGACGAGGCCGTGCCTCTGTGCAAGGCCCTGGTGGCCGGCGGTCTGCCGGCCGCGGAAGTCACTTTCCGCACCGCCTGCGCCGAAGAGTGCATCAAGAAGATCCACGACGAGGTGCCTGAAATGCTGCTGGGCGCCGGCACTGTCCTGACCGAGGATCAGGCTGACCGCGCCATGGCCGCGGGTGCCTCCTTCATCGTTGCCCCGGGCTTTGACCCCAACGTCACCAAGCACGTCATGGAAAAGGGCGGCCTGATGATGCCCGGTACTTCCACCCCCGGCGAGATGCAGCAGGCCATGAACCTGGGCTGCGAGGCCATCAAGTTCTTCCCGGCCGAGGCCAACGGCGGCGTCAACATGCTGAAGAACATCGGCGGCGCCCTGAAGACTGCCAAGTGGATGTGCACCGGCGGCATCAACGCCAAGAACGTCAACGAGTACCTGGCCAATGACCAGATCTTCGCCGTGGGCGGCACCTGGATGTGCAAGAGCGACAAGATCAAGGCCGGCGCCTGGGACGAGATCACTGCCATGTGCAAGGAAGCCGTCGATGTCATGCTGGGTCTGGAACTGGGCCACATCGGCATCAACTGCGCTGACGACACCGAAGCCGCCAAGACTGCCGAGACCCTGGGCGTTCTGCTGAGCATGGCTGTCAAGCCGGGCAACTCCAGCATCTTTGTGGGCAACAAGAAATTCGAGATCATGAAGAAGCCGGGCCGCGGCACCCATGGCCATATCGCCATCAAGACCAACAACGTGGACCGTGCCATCTATCACCTGGGCCTGCGTGGCGTCAAGTTCGATATGGATTCCAAGGTCGTCAAGAACGGCAAGACCACTGCCATCTACATGGCGGACGAAGTCGCCGGCTTTGCCATCCATCTGGTCCAGAAATAAGCCGGACCCCCTGAATCGGTACCCGAACTGAAAAAGTCTTTGATAAAAGGAGAAAATACCCATGAATGTCGTTACTTTTGGCGAACTGATGGTCCGTCTGCAGCCGTACAACTACGAGCGTTTTGTGCAGGCTGATCACCTGGAATTCACCTTCGGCGGCGGCGAGGCCAACGTTGCGGTCTCTCTGGCCAACTATGGCGCCCATGCCATCTACGTCACCAAGCTGCCCGCCCATGCCATTGGTCAGGCCGCTGTGAACAGCCTGCGCCGTTACGGCGTTGACACCACCAAGATCGTCCGCGGCGGCGATCGCGTGGGCATCTACTACAACGAGAAGGGCGCTTCTCAGCGCGGCTCCGTCTGCATCTATGACCGTGCCCATTCCGCTATCCAGGAAGCCACCACTGCCGATTTCGACTGGGATTCCATCTTCGAGGGCGTGGATTGGTTCCACTTCACCGGCATCACCCCGGCCCTGGGCCCCAATGTCGTGGACATCTGCCGCGAAGCCTGCAAAGCTGCCAAGGCTCATGGCGTCAAGATCAGCTGCGACCTGAACTACCGCGGCAAGCTGTGGACCCGTGAGGAAGCCCGCGCTGCCATGACCGACCTGTGCCAGTATGTGGACGTCTGCATCTCCAACGAGGAGGACGCCAAGGACGTGTTCGGCATCGAGGCCGAAGCCACCGACATCTACGCCGGCGAGATCAACCGCGAAGGCTACAAGAGCGTGGCCAAGCAGCTGGCCGACAAGTTCGGCTTCGAAAAGGTTGCCATCACCCTGCGTGAGAGCCATTCTGCTTTCGACAACGGCTGGAGCGCCATGCTCTACGACGTTGCTTCCAACGAATACTGCTTCAGCAAGAAGTACGACCTGCACATCATCGACCGCGTCGGCGGCGGTGACAGCTTCGGCGGCGGCCTGATCTACGCTCTGCTGTCCGGCAAGAGCACCCAGGATGCCGTGGAGTTCGCTGTGGCGGCTTCCGCTCTGAAGCACTCCATCGAAGGCGACTACAACATGGTCACCGTTTCCGAGGTGGAGAAGCTGGCCGGCGGCGACGGTTCCGGCCGTATCCAGCGCTAAGAGATTTTCCCCCCTATACGGTTTACCTTCCCAATGGAAGCCCCGGCTCTGCCGGGGCTTCTTCCTTTTTCCGTGGTTGACGGCACCATACCCCTGCGATATACTGGAACAAGACGGTTCCGGGCCGGACCCCGGCCTTTTCATCAACAACCAAGGAAGGAAGGCGCTCCCCATGAACACAACCACCCATCTTCGCCTGCGCAAAATGATCCTGTGCGCTCTGTTCACGGCCCTGACGGCCGTGTGCAGCCAGATCCAGGTTCCCATGCCCTGGGGCGTGCCCATCAATCTGGCCTTGTTTGCCTCCTACATGTCCGGGCTGCTGCTGGGCGCAGTGTGGGGAGCCGGCAGCCAGCTGGTCTATCTGCTGCTGGCTGCGGTGGGGGTCCCGGTTATGGCCGGACTTTCTGGCGGTCCGGCGGTTCTCTTCGGCAAGACCGGCGGCTATGCCATCGGCTTCATGCTGGCGGCGCTGCTCACCGGCGCCCTGGTCCAGCTCTGGGGCCGGAGCTTCTGGCGCATGTGCGCCGCCATGGCGGTGGGATGCGTGGGGTGCTACGCCCTGGGCACTGTCTGGTTCATGGTCATCACCGGTACCGGTGTGTGGCAGAGCCTGGTCTGGTGCGTGCTGCCCTATCTGCCCGGTGATGTGCTCAAGATTTTGCTGGCCGCTCTGCTGGCCCAGCGCCTGGATAAGCGCCTGCCTGTGTGACCGCCTTGTGCCCGCGGCACGCAAATGGTATAATGTACGAAAAAGCGGCCCTGTGCCGTACACTTTGCATCGGCTCAGGAGGTTTGGCCATGAAATGGATTGCAGTGGATTACGGGGACTCCCGCACCGGTCTGGCGGGATGTGACGCCACCGAACTGGTCTGTGCGCCCATCACCCCGCAGATCGAAGAAAAAAGCATGAACCGTGCGGCCCAGGCTGTGGCGGCGGTGGCTTTCCGGGAAAAGTCGGAGGGCGTGGTGCTGGGGCTGCCCAAAAACATGGACGGCACCGAAGGCGCCCGCGCCACCAAGAGCCGCCGGTTTGCCCAGCGTCTGGCCGATGCCTGCGGCATGCCGGTGGTGCTGTGGGATGAACGCCGCACCACCGTTTCGGCGGCGGCTATCCTGGCGCAGAACGATACCTTCGGCGCCAAACGCAAGGAGCGGCTGGATTCGGTATCCGCCGCGGTGATTCTGGAAAGTTTCCTCAACTGGCGGCGGCGGCATCCCGGTGAATCCGCCCCCGAGATCGTTTTGCCCCAGACAGCCCAACAGTGAAAAAGGAGACAATCATGCCTGCCAACGAAACACGTATTCCCACCCATGTTGCCATCATTGTGGACGGCAACCGCCGTTGGGCCCGCCAGCGGCTGATGCCCGCCAGCCTGGGCCATAAGGCCGGGTTTGAACGCCTGAAAGAGATCACCCGCTACGCCGTGGGGGAGCGGGGCGTGCATGTGCTCAGCCTGTATGTCTTTTCCACCGAGAACTTCGCCCGGGATGCCAAGGAAGTGGGCTATCTCATGGACCTGTTTGCCAACAACTTCCGGACCATCGCCGATGAGATGAACGAGCGCGGCTGCCAGGTCCTGTTCAGCGGCCGGCGGGACGGCCTGCAGCAGCGGGTGCTGGACGCCATGGACTACATGATGGACCTGACCAAGGACAACAAGAAGGGCATTGTCAACTTCTGCCTGAACTACGGCAGCCATGCGGAAATCACCGATGCCGTCCGCGCCATCGTCGGTGAGGTAAAAGAAGGCCGGCTGGACCCCGCCGCCATCGACGAGCGCACCATCGAAAGCCATCTTTATCGGGACCTGCCTCCGGTGGATCTGATGATCCGCACCAGCGGGGAGGAGCGGCTTTCCAACTTCCTGCTGTGGCAGTGCGCCTACGCGGAGTTCTACTTCACGCCCACCCTTTTCCCGGACTTCGACAAGGCCAGCTTTGATGAAGCCCTGGCCGAATATGCCCGCCGGGATCGCCGTATGGGCGGCAACACCAAAAAGAAATAATCCCTGAACAAACATGACCGCCTCCGCAGCTTTTGCGGGGGCGGTCATTTTATGCTGTCAGCGGGTCTCGGGAATGCGCCCGTTCAGGTGTTCCACATCCTGGCGGTCCTGCAGCGGGAAGGAGAACAGGGGATCGGCTTCCAGGTCCTCGGCGTGGAGATGAACCGCGCGGATGCGGTTGTTGTCATAGGTCTTGAAGTAGTAGATGCCATGTTCCGCGTCAATGCAGCAGGAGTAGGTGGTGATATCGCATTTGTCCTCCGGGGTGCGCACGCTGCCCCGTACCATGGCCACCCCGTCCAGAATGTGGAAGAACTGGGCCACGGCACTCAGAGGCGTGTCTCCCCAGACTGCGTTGGCTTTCAGGAAGCAGGCCTTTACATACCGGGACTGGGGCGAAAAGTCCCCCGGCAGCCCGATGGCCCCCATTCCCTGGCCGTAGGGCGCCAGAGGCAGGGCGGCGGCAAAGCGGTTTTCCGCCGGTTTGGGGGACAGGTGTTGAAAATTGTTCAGCGCCGTCAGCTGATAGGGGAAGGGCGGGTTGTTGGTCAGCACGCCTGCGGGGTCTTCGTACAGATGCAGGCCGTCCTTCCGGGGTTCCGCCACCAGGGCGCCGGTGGCATCGGCGATGTGCCAGTGCAGTGGTGCCAGGGGATAGCCCGGGGCGAAGGGAATGCCCACCAGCTGTACCGTTTCCAGCAGCTCTTTGGCCTGGGCCAGATTTTCACACTGTCCCAGCACAAGCGGGATCAGCTCATAGGGTGTCACGGCCTCACCGAGAACTTCCTCCTGCGGGGGATACCAGGCGTTGCCGGGAAAATTCAGCCCCGCCATATACAACCCTTTCTCGTTCACCGCTTCGGCATACAAGGGGTAGTTGTCGGCCACGTTGGCCATGCCGATCATGGCAAAGTGCCGGGGCAGGGCAGGGTGACGATGAAACCTGTATTCATAGCTCCGGGGTGTGATGACCACCTGCTCCCCGAAGGAATACTCCAGATCCAGGTTGCGCCCGTGCAGGCACAGGGGCGAGGATACGGTGATGCTGGTACACATGAAAAGCGACCTCCTTGTTTTTTTCTTTTTATAAACAGTATGCCCGCAAACGGGGGAAAAAGCAAGGCCGGTGCCGGGTTGACAAACCGGGCAGGGTATGGTATGATACGCGAGTTAGTGCGCTCTAACCAAGAACGCACCTTTTTCTTGCAATGAGAGTTAGGCACAACAAACCAACTGGAAGTGATTTCCTTTACGGAAAGGATGGAGAATATCTTGGGCAAAAAATTGATGTGCGGTGCGCTGGCGGTCAGCGGCCTTCTCACGATGCTGCAGCCGCTGACGGGGGCTGTGGTCCATAAAATGGCGGCCAGCGTGTTTCTGCTCCTCTGCGTGGGGCATATGATCGCCTGCCGCAAAAAACTCACAGGTGCGGGGGTGGCGCTGCTGGCGCTTCTTCTGCTGGCCTTTGCCAGCGGCGTCCCGGCACTGATGCAGGGCGGCATGGCGGGGGCCGTGCACGGCGTGCTGGGCATCCTGTGCCTGTGCGCCATGGCAGCCCACGGCTTTGCCCGCCGTCGGGCCCTCAAATCCACGGAAAGGAAACAAAAGTCATGATGATCAACAAGCGCCTCATCGCTGCGGTGGGGGAAAGCAAAAAATACATTGCCGCCAATGTGGCCCTGCAGTGGGTGTCCCTGGCCGCCAATATCCTGCTCATGGGGGTCTTCTGCCGGGTCCTGGCAGACCTTTTCACCGGTCACCTGGCCCCGGGCGCCCTGGTCCGGGCCGCCGCCCTGGTGCTGGCAGCGGTGGCGGTGCGTGTGGCCTGCAGCGTGGGAGCCTCCCGCATGGCGTTTCTGTCCAGCCGGACGGTCAAACTGCGGCTGCGGGGATTGATTTACGACAAACTGCTGCGCCTGGGCGCGTCCTACCGGGAGCGGGTCAGCACCGGCGAGGTGGTGCAGGTGGCGGTGGAAGGGGTGGACCAGCTGGAAACCTACTTCGGCGCCTATCTGCCCCAGTTCTTTTACGCCATGCTGGCGCCCCTGACCCTGTTCGCAGTGCTCTGCCGGGTCAATCTGCCCGCCGCCGCGGTGCTGCTGGTCTGTGTGCCCCTGATCCCCGCGGCCATCGCGGCGGTACAGACTTGGGCCAAAAAGCTGCTGGGCAAATACTGGGGCCAGTACACCGCCCTGGGGGATACCTTCCTGGAAAATCTTCAGGGCCTGACCACCCTGAAGATCTACCAGGCAGACCAATTCAAACATGAGGAGATGAACCGGGAATCGGAAAAGTTCCGCCGCATCACCATGAAGGTCCTGACCATGCAGCTGAACTCCATCACCATCATGGACCTGGTGGCTTACGGCGGCGCGGCGGCAGGCATTGTTCTGGCGGTACTGGCCTTCCGGGACGGCAGCGTGCAGCTGGATGGTGCCCTGTTCATCCTGCTGCTGGCGGCGGATTTCTTCCTGCCCATGCGGCTGCTGGGCAGCTACTTCCATATTGCCATGAACGGGATGGCTGCCTCGGAAAAAATCTTCCGCCTGCTGGATGCACCCGAACCTGCCGCCGGTACCCAGACCCTGGGCCGGGACGTGACCGTCCGGTGTGAGAACCTGACCTTCGGGTACACGCCCGACCATCCGGTGCTCAACGGCGTGGACCTGGTAGCGGGGCAGGGAAGCTTCATCGCGGTGGTGGGTGAGAGCGGCTGCGGAAAATCCACCCTGGCCGGGGTCCTCACCGGACGCAACCGGGGTTGGACCGGTGGGGTGACCATCGGGGGGATCCCGCTGGATCGCATCACCGAGGCAAGCCTGCTCTCCAAGGTGACCTATGTGGGGCACCAGAGCTACCTTTTCAAGGGCACCGTCCGGGAAAACCTGCGCATGGGCAGCCCCAAGGCCGACGATCATGCCTTGTGGCAGGTTCTGGAGGAAGTTCGTCTGGCGGACTTCCTGCGGGCGGAACAGGGGCTGGACACCCCCGTGGCAGAACGGGGCGCCAACCTGTCCGGCGGTCAGTGTCAGCGTCTGGCTCTGGCCCGGGCCATTTTGCATGACAGCCCCATCTACATCTTTGACGAAGCCACCTCCAATATTGACGTGGAGAGTGAGAACGATATCATGGAACGCATCCGGGCCATGGCCGGCACCAAGACGGTGATCCTGATTTCCCACCGTCTGGCCAATGTGGAAACCGCCGACCGCATTTATGTACTGCAGGGCGGCAAGGTGACCGAAGCCGGTCTGCATCGGGAGCTGCTGGCCCGGAAGGGGGCGTATGCCCGGTTGTGGAACGCCCAGCAGGCTCTGGAAAATCTCAAGGAGGAACCCCAATGAAACAACGGAGCGGCTTTGCCGTCATGCGCCAACTGATCGGTCTGGTCCGGCCTCTGGCCGGATATATGGTCCTGGCTGTGTCCATGGGTCTGGCCGGACATCTGTGCGCCGCCTTTCTCACCATATTCGGTGTATACGCCCTGTGCGGCATCCTGGGACTGCCTGCCCCTCTGGGGCTGGCCGGACTCTTCGGCTGCATCGCGGCCATGGCGGTGATGCGGGCAGCCTTGCGGTACGGGGAACAGGCCTGCAACCACTTTATCGCCTTCAAGCTGCTGGCTCTGCTGCGGGACAAGGTCTTCCGGGCCCTGCGCGCGCTGGCACCTGCCAAACTGGAAGTGCGGGACAAGGGCAACCTCATCAGCGTGATCACCTCCGATATTGAACTGCTGGAGGTCTTTTACGCCCACACCATCTCCCCGGTGCTGATTGCGGTGCTGTTCAGCGGCATCCTGTCGGTCTTTATCGGCAGCTTCCATCCGCTGCTGGGCCTGCTTGCCCTGGGCGCCTATCTCTGCGTGGGGGCGGTGATCCCGCTGCTCATCTCCCGGGCCAGCGGGACCCACGGACTGCGTTTCCGTACTGAGTCGGGGGCACTGAGCAGCTTCGTGCTGGACAGCCTGCGCGGCCTGCCCGAGACTCTGCAGTATGCCCAGGGCGTGCAGCGCCGCCGGGAACTGGACCAGCGGACCGTGGCCCTTACCCGGGAGGAATCCCGCCTGAAATGGATCTCCGGCTGGGGCATGGCGCTGACCAATGCCCTGATTTTGCTGTTTGACCTGGGAATGCTCCTGACGGCGGCGGTGCTGTATCAGCAGGGGCAGCTGCCCTTTGATGGCGTGTTGGTACCCACCGTGGCCCTCATGAGCTCCTTCGGCCCGGTGGTGGCCCTGGCGGGGCTGGGCGGCACCCTGCAGAACACCTTTGCCGCGGGCAACCGGGTGCTGGACATTTTGCAGGAAACGCCCCAGGTACGGGATGTGTCCGGACAGCCCGCCACCCGATTTTCCGGTGCCGATGCCGAGAATGTCAGCTTTGGATACGAGGACCAGCCTGTCCTGCGGGAACTGTCAGTACGGGTGCCCCAAAACCAGATCCTGGGCATCGTGGGCCGCAGCGGCAGCGGCAAATCCACCCTGCTCAAGCTGTTCATGCGCTTCTGGGAAGCGGACAGCGGGGTGATCCGCCTGTCCGGCAAACCGGTGGGACAGATCAACACCGACGACCTGCGCAAGATGGAAAGCTACGTCACCCAGCAGACCCACCTTTTCCATGACACCATCCGCAACAACCTGCGCATTGCCAGACTGGACGCCACCGATGCCCAGATCGAGGAAGCCTGCCGCAAGGCTTCGGTCCATGATTTCATCCTCTCCCTGCCAAAGGGGTACGATACCCAGGTGGGAGAACTGGGAGATACCCTCTCCGGCGGGGAACGCCAGCGCCTGGGGCTGGCCCGGGCTTTCCTGCACAATGCGCCGTTCATGCTGCTGGATGAGCCTACCAGCAATCTGGACAGCCTGAACGAAGCGGTCATCCTGCGCTCCCTGCAGCGGGAGCGGGCGGGCCGCACGGTGGTGCTGGTATCCCACCGGCAGTCCACCATGCGGGTCGCGGACCGGGTGCTGCAGGTGGATGCCGGGAGGTGCAGCTGATGACCACACAGCAGAAACGGGAGCGGGAACAGCAGGTGGTGGCCTGTATGATCGGACTGTACTGCCGCAAAAAGCACCACACAAAAGGCACCTTGTGCCCCGACTGTGCGGCTCTGCTGGAATACGCCCGGGCCCGCAGCCAGCGCTGCCCGTTCATGGAAAAAAGACCTTCTGTTCCCGGTGTCCGGTGCACTGCTACCGGCCGGAGATGCGGGAAAAGATCCGTCAGGTCATGCGTTTTTCCGGCCCGCGGATGCTGCTGGTCCACCCGATGCTGGCGCTGTATCATATGGCAGAGACCCTGCGCGGGAAAATACATAAGGAGACTCCACAATGAAGCTGAAAAAAATCCTGTATCTGGCGGGCGGCTTTCTGGGCCTGGGCCTGGGGGCGCTGGGGGCGGTGCTGCCCCTGCTGCCGGCCTTTCCCTTCCTGCTCCTGGCGGCTTTCTGCTTCGGCAGAAGTTCCGAAAGACTGGACCGCTGGTTCCGTTCCACCCGCCTGTACAAAGACAATCTGGAAAGCTATGTGGCCGGCCGGGGCATGACCCTCAGAACCAAGGTGCGCATCATGGTGGTGGTCACCCTGCTCATGAGCGTGGGATTCCTGATGATGCATGCCGTGCTGCTGGGCCGCATCGTGCTGGGGGCCGTGTGTGTCTTCCATGTTTTGTACTTCCTGTTCGGGGTGAAGACCATCCCTGCACCCCGGCGGGAAGAAGAGGAATGAACCCTTTCGGACTCGTCTGCGGAAAGAGGATCTGCTTTCTCAGAATGCAAAAAAACATTTCCGGTTCCCGGCTTCCGGCAGGCAGCCGGAGACCGGGAAAGAAAACGGTCCCTGATTTTGAAAACCTCACGGTCATACGTGAGGTTTTCTTTTTTGCGCGGAAAAAGCGGCAGAAGACCGGGGGTGAAACCTTTGCAATACAAAGAACGATATGCGGCAAAAAATCAAAAAAATTGGCAAAATGGGACAAAAAAATCCGAAAAATATTGAATTATTTTGACAGAGTGCTATAATAACAAACGGGGAAATCAGGTGAATCCATAGAGGCAATACCACCCGATACGGTTTCAAACAGTACCGCGCGAAACGGTGCTGAAATAATAATGGGAGGAATCTTTATGGTAAGTTTTGTTATCTGTCTGGCCATTTTGCTGATCGGCTACTTTACTTACGGCAAAGTCGTCGACAACACCTTCGGCCCGGACGACCGCGAAACTCCCGCCGTGCGCATCAATGACGGCGTTGACTACGTCGTGATGCCTCAGTGGAAGCTGTTCCTGGTCCAGCTGCTGAACATCGCTGGCCTGGGACCGATCTTCGGCGCCATGCAGGGTGCTCTGTGGGGACCCATCGTGTTCCTGTGGATCACCTTCGGTACCATCTTTGCGGGCGGCGTTCACGACTACTTCTCCGGTATGATCAGTGAACGCAACGACGGCGGCTCCATCGCCGAAGTCACCGGCAAATACCTGGGCCACACCATGCAGAACGTCATGCGTGTGTTCTCGGTGGTGCTGCTGATCATGGTCGGTACCGTCTTTGCAGTGGGCCCTGCAGGCCTGATCGTCACCCTGTGCAAGAACTTCGGTGCCACCGGCTTCCTGGCCACCACCCTGTTCTGGCTGGTCCTGATCCTCATCTACTACTTCATCGCGACCTTTATCTCCATTGATAAGATCATCGGCAAGATCTATCCTGTATTCGGTATCTGCCTGGTCATCATGGCCATCGGTGTCATTGTCGGCATCTACACCAACCCTGAATTCACCATCCCCGAAATCTGGACCCATCTGTACAATATGCACCCCTCCGCCACCCCCATCTGGAGCTTCATGTTCATCACGGTGGCCTGCGGTGCCATCTCCGGTTTCCACTCCACCCAGTCGCCCCTGATGGCGCGCTGCATGAAGAGCGAGAAACAGGGCCACTTCGTCTTCTACGGCGCCATGGTCGCCGAGGGCATCATCGCCCTGATCTGGGCTGCTGCCGGCTGCGCTCTGTATGAAGTCACCGGCGGTCTGAACACCGGTCTGGCGGCTGCGCTGGCGGAAGGTCAGTCTGCTGCCATCTATGACGTCTGCTCCCGCACCATGGGCGGTATCGGCACCGCGCTGGCCATGATCGGCGTGGTTGTCTGCCCCATCACTTCCGGCGATACCGCGTTCCGTTCCGCACGTCTGACCCTGGCCGACTGGTTCAAGATCGATCAGGGTTCCTATGTCAACCGCCTGAAGCTCTGCATCCCCGTGTTGGGCGTTGGTGCCGTTCTGGGCATCGGCAACGCACTGGGCTACATCGATTACACCGTGATCTGGCGTTACTTCAGCTGGACCAACCAGACCCTGGCCATGATCGTTCTGTGGGCTGCTTCCATGTTCCTGTTCGTTGAGAAGAAGAACTTCTGGATCACTGCCGTGCCCGCTACCTTCATGAGCGCGGTTTCCAGCACCTACTTCATCCTGGCTCCGGAATGCCTGGGCGGTCTGGTCAACGGCAAGACGGCCGACGGCGCCACCGTGTACAACACCGCGGTTGCCTATCCCATCGGCATCATCTTCGCCATTGCTCTGCTCGTCATCTTCCTGATGGCCACCAAGAGACATTCGGCAAAAGCGCAGGCCTGATCCTGCGCGGCTGAGCCGGCAACGTACAACTGAGAGCCGGCCGCTGTTCAAAGGCGGCCGGCTTTTGTGTTGGCGCATCTTCCACACAAGCGAGGTTTTCCGCCATGATCTTCAAACCCTATCCTCTCAGCACCTCCCGCCTGGAACCCTGGGAACTGGAAATTGACAAAAAGAACTGCCGCAAGATCGGCCCCTGCGGGCTGGGCAAAAAGGCACTGTACCTGAACAGCTTTTTCATCGACCGCCGCTATTACATCCCCATCTCGGCGGTGCAGCGGGTGTTCAAGCGGGTGGCTATGAGCCGCGGCGGCTACACCGGAAAAGGCGTGTTTGCCAGTATGCCCTACCTGGTGGTGGTGTATGACAACGGGCAGCAGAAGCAGTGCAACTTCAAGCATGAGGAGCAGGTGGACGCCTTCTTGGAAAAGCTGGCAAAGGAGCAGCCGCAGATCAAGCTGGTCAGTGCCGCGGCCGAAGAACGGCTGGCCAAGCGGCAGGCCGAAAAAGAGGAAGCCGAACGCAGACGTCCGCCCCTGACACCCCACGGCCAACAGGTGGTGAAGGAATTGCAGCAGGCCATTGATTACCTGGAACAAAAGCCGGAACTGAGCAGCGCCCTGAGCCGTGCGGCACAGCGCAGGCGCGCCTATGAGCGCTCCAGCCCCAGCTACCGGTGGGTGGCCATGGCTATCACGGCCCTGGGATTTGCGGGGATCGTGTACGGGTTATGGTCCCTGCTCATGGGCAAGGGCGGTTTCAGCGTTTACTTTGCCCTGTTCGGGCTGGCGGCTGTCTTTACCTTTGCCGGATTCAGCGTACTGCCCACCGCCCGCAACAACCGTGGCAGCATCCTCAAGCAGGAAAAGACGTCCATGGACGATATGGAACAGTACCTGTCTTCCCTCCAAAACTTCCCGGTGCCGGTCCGCTACGCCCATCCCATTGTGCTGCGCCGCATGCAGCGGGCGGTGCTGGACGGCAGGGCCAACTCCGCGGAGGAAGCCCTGGAGGTGGTCAAGCAGGATCTGAAAGCCCTGAATGCCGACGTGCAGGTGGAACAGGAAGAGTACGACGAGGTCGTGGCCATCAAACCCATGTTCCTCAACGCGCAATATCAGTAAAAAGCTCAACAGCCCCGCAGATGGAGACATCTGCGGGGCTGTTTTTTGTTTCGGAGATGGTCCGGCGTCTTGCTCCGTTTTTCCCGGGGGCCAGATGCCGTTCAAGAACGTTTCAGAAAGGTGCTGTGGAAATTGCCTCAGCTTTTAGCTGCACCGATTGCAGACATCAGCTGGCCCAGACCGCACTGGCTGCGGCGGACATCCTGGCCGGAAAGATGCCGGGGACATATAAGGCCACCGTCAGCTTCGGGGAATACGGTGCCCCCGACTTCGACAGCCGGGTCAAGACGTTGTCCAGCGCGGCCACCGGCGGCATCATGAGCGTGCAGGCACAGGTGGATGAACTGTGGGGGTCCAGCAAGGACGACGATTGGAAGGCGGCGGAGGTGCGGCGCATCCTGAATGAACGGGGTATTGCCGAACTGGAAGAGCCGTCCCTGGGCGGGGATAGCCTGAAATGACCGCCCGGGATATCGCCGACCTCTTTGCCGACCTGGAACTGCGACTGATCCAGTCGCTCAAGCGCAACCTGCGGCGCCACAAGGATCAGGAAAAGGCGGAGGGCGGCAAGGACGGCGTCCCCGAATCCTGGCCCGCCTGGCAGGCTGAGAAGCTGCGTAACCTGAACAAGTTCCGCCAGCAGAACCAGAAGATCGTGGACGAGTTCTCTTCCCGCATCGACACCGAGACACGAACCATGCTGAAAGAGCAGTTTGCCGAGGCGGACGGCAGTGAGCAGGCTTTCTTCGGCGTCAATGCCGATAAGGTAGGGGCGCTCATCGATGAGATGACCGCCACAGAAGCCGACGTGCAGAAGGCGGCCTTGCGGTATATGGACGACGTGTACCGGCGCACCATCCTGCGGGCGGACGCGGCTCTGACTGCCGGCGGCGTCACCATGCAGCAGGCGGTGGTCTGGCGGTCAAGGATTTCCTGGTACAGGGCATCACCTGCATCCGGTATAAGAACGGGCGCCGGGTCAATATCGCCACCTATGCCGAGATGGCGCTGCGCACCTCCAACACACGGGCCATGCTGCTGGGAGAGGCCCAGAAGCGGGAGCGTATGGGCATCGATACCGTGCTGGTTAGCCAGTACGGCGCCTGCAGCGAGACCTGCCTGCCCTGGCAGGGACTTGTCTACATCGACGATGTGTGGCAGCCGTACAGCGGGGAACACACCCCCGGCGGGAGCTATGGTATCAGCCGCAACGGCCGCAGTTACATGCTTTTGAGCGTGGCGGTCAAGGCGGGGCTGTTCCACCCAAACTGCCGCCATACGGTGGGCACCTGGATCGAAGGCGTCAGCCGCCGGCCCAAACCCATGGACAAGGCCAAAATCGAGGCGGTCAACAAGCTGGAAGCCAAACAGCGCCGCATGGAGCTGAAGGTGCGCGAGGACAAGCGGCTCGTAGAAGGTACCCAGGACCCGGACAAGGTGAAGGAGTACAAGGCTGCCCTTCGCCGGGACCAGAAGGCACTGCGTGAGTTTGTGAACGAGCACGGCGACGTGCTGCGCCGGGACCGCTGGCGGGAGCGGAACGACCTGCCAGGTGGAGAAACTGCATATCAGGCAGAAAAGAAAAAAGATCAATTTGCAAAGTTCCGCGAGGAAAATCTTGCGACCTCGGAAAAGGAGTTGCTTCCCAACAGGGAGAAAGCAGAAATTCCCGACAAGAAGTTGCTGGATTATATGTTGAACCCCGACCACCCAAAAGGGGGAAGCAAAGCCGTTGTATTCAGGAATGTACTGGGGTATACTAAAGAAAATGCACAGGATCTTGCGTCAGCTTTCCGAAAAGGTCTGAACAGCTGGAAAGCGACGGAACGAAAGCCTCAGAAACATGGTCGTCCTTATGAAGTGAAGATGCTTCTGTCTGGCCCTACAGGACGACAGGCAACCGTCAAAACAGGCTGGATCATTGATAATGGAAGTGACCATCCACGTTTGACGAGTGCGTACATCTACAAGGAAAAGTGAGGTGATTTTCATGACGCCAAAGGAACTGGATGTAGTTCTGCTGAAGGATGGCAGAGAGGTAACGGTACTGGAAGTTCTGGGGACCGATGAGATTTATGTCGAGTACGTCATGCCAGACAAGGACGACTGTGAATGGTTTACCGTCAAGCCGGAACAAATCGAGAAAATCATCTGGAGTAGTAAATCCTGACCTTTATGACTATATTCGGGGGCTGCTACATGACCAAGAGTGAGTACATGGCATTGCCGACAGCAAAAGAAATAATGCAAGCGCTTCAGAGCGACCCGGTGTTGCAAAATGATGATGAAGCCTGCGCGGCTTTTAACCGACGCGCCCAGGAAGAGTTTGAAGAAAAAATCAAAAGGTCCTATGGCAAGTATGACCCCGATATTCATTACGATTTCAACAGGAAAGAACGCTGAATACCCAAAGCACGATGCAGACTGCACCGTGCTTTTTTCATGCAAAAATTAAGGAGAACCCCATGAACGAGAAAGACTTTACCGACCGCGTTCGGCAGCTGGTGTCTAACTACGCAAATGAGCATCTGAATCCGACTGATGGCAAGCGCATTCGGCGGGAAGATGTGTTCATCGTGTGGCAGTGCAAGACCCTTCAGAACAGCAAGGCCCTGGCCAGCACTGTACTGCTGGATGGCATGTACTATGAGATCACCTACGATGGCGACAAGCACCGGTTCTATCTGGACGCCTACAAGAAAGTTGAAAATCGCTGCATCCTTGCATGATTTTCAGTATGCGCTTTTTGCACTCGACTGCAAAGGCGCATTTTTATTGAAAGTAGTCAAAAAGTAGTCAAAAGCGAAAACAATAAAAAAAGAAACAACGATAACGACCAAATAATGGCTCTCTATCGTTGTTTCTTTGGTGCGCCCGCAGGAACTCGAATCCTGGACCCTCTGATTAAAAGTCAGATGCTCTACCAACTGAGCTACGGGCACTTATCCGCTGCTTTATACAGCTTTAATATTATAGCAAACGAATGGAAGGTTGTCAACTGTAATTTGCGTATGGCAGCCCTTTGCCGCAAAATTGACAGGTGCGGCACGGTGCGGTATAATGAGGCATAATTTAGAGGATCGTCTAAATGATACCCGTTCGCGGGCGGCGGTCTCGGATAAAGAATGAGGTGCTTTGTATGCCTACGTCGGTTCCTTTTCCTTCGGTGGCCTGTGCCATGCTCAGTTTGCTGGTGATTTTTGGCGTGCCCATCGGCCTTGGCATTGCGGTGAACCGCAAGCATAAGGGCAGCGGCTATGCCATCATGATCGGCGCGTTCTGCTTTATTGTCAGCGCCTATGTGCTGGAACAGATCCTGCATGGCCTTGTGTTCACCGCTTTTCCCAATATCCGGGACAATATCGTGGTGTTCTGCCTGTACGGCTGCCTGACGGCCGGTCTGTTTGAGGAAACGGCCCGCCTGCTCGGCCTCCGTATGTTGTGCCGGAAAGACAAATCTCCCGCGGTGGGCTTTGCCTATGGTGTGGGCCACGGCGGTATCGAGGCCATTCTGCTGGCAGGACTCACCATGGTCAACAACCTCATGGTCATGTATGCCATCAACAGCGGCAATACCGACAGCCTGCTCACCGGCCTGGAAGGGGACCAGATCACCCTGGCCCAGGAGCAGCTGGCCCAGCTGGCGGCGGTGCCCGCCACCCAGTGGCTGGCCGCCGGCTTTGAGCGGCTGTGTGCCATCGGGCTGCATCTGGCCCTGTCCATGCTGATCTGGATGGTGGTCACCCGCCGTCTGCCCGCCTGGGGCTATCCCGCTGCCATCGGCCTGCATGCTGTATCCAACCTGCCTGCCATGCTGTATCAGGCCGGTGTGATCGGAGTCTGGCCCACGGAATTCGCCACGCTGATCCTGGTGATTCTGGTGGCGCTTCTGGTTCGGCAGCTTTATCTGCACGCGGAACCTGCCCGCCTTTAAGTAACCGTTCCTTTCTGATGCTGTCCTCGCCGTATTGTCCGGCGGGGACACCTTTTTGTTATCACAACAAGGAATTGTCTCATGCTGTTTAATTCTCTGGCCTATGCGGTCTTTCTGCCCCTGGCCGTTCTGGTTTATTTTCTGCTGCCCCAGCGCTGGCGCTGGGCGGCACTGCTGGGCTTCAGCTATTACTTTTACATGAGCTGGAACCCGGAACTCATTGTGCTGATTCTCTTCACCACCGTGGTCAGCTGGCTGGCCGCGCTGGCCGTGCAGCACGCCGCACGCCCCGGTCTGCGCAAGGCCGCGCTGTGGAGCGGTGTGGGACTGTGTCTGGCCTGTCTGTTCTTTTTCAAATATTTCAACTTTTTCTCTCAGAACGTCACGGCGCTGCTGCAGGCGGTGGGGCTGCCTCTGCAGCCCACCACCCTGGAACTGGTTCTGCCGGTGGGCATCAGCTTTTATACCTTCCAGACCCTCAGCTATGTGGTGGACGTCTACCGGGGAGACCTGCAAGCCGAAGGGCATTTCGGCTACTATGCCCTGTATGTCAGCTTCTTTCCTCAGTTGGTGGCCGGCCCCATCGAGCGTGCCGGCAGCCTGCTGCCCCAGCTGCATCAAAGGCATGATCCGGACCTGGGCAATTTCAGCGCCGGCCTTCGCAAGATCTGCGTGGGGATGTTCAAGAAAGTGGTCATTGCCGACTTTGTCTCCACCTATGTGAACAACGTCTATAACGATCTGGCAGGGAAGGGCGGCCTGACCCTGATCCTGGCCACCATGCTGTTCAGTGTGCAGATCTACTGCGACTTCTCCGGCTATTCCGACATTGCGGTGGGCAGTGCCCGACTGCTGGGCATCGACCTGATGGAAAACTTCCGCAGCCCGTACATGGCCCGCAGCGTCAAGGATTTCTGGCGCCGGTGGCATATCAGCCTGACCCGCTGGTTTACCGATTATGTGTACATCCCCCTGGGCGGCAGCCGCTGCAGCCGGGGGCGGCATCTGCGCAATCTGGTGGTGACCTTTCTGCTCAGCGGCCTGTGGCACGGGGCCAGCTGGACCTTTGTGCTGTGGGGACTGTATCACGGCCTGTGGCTCTGCGCCGAGACCTTCTACCTGCCCCGCGTGGAGGCCCTGCAGAACCGCCTGCAGGGCGCCCGGACCGCGGCTTTCTCGGTCCTGCGTACCATGGTCACCTGCTGCATCGTCGGCTTCGGCTGGATCTTCTTCCGGGCCAACGATCTGTCTGATCTGGTATATGTGCTGACCCATCTGGGGCAGGGACTCAGCCCGGTGCACCTGCTGGCTTATGCAGGGGCGGCGGGGCTTACGCCGGCGCTGCTGGGGCTGGCCTTTGCCCTCATTGCAGCCCTGCTGGTCTATGACTGGTACGCCGCCTACCGTACCGACCCCCTGCGCGCCATCTGCCGTGCCCGTCCCTGGCAGCGGTATGCTTTTTATTATTTGCTCTGCTTCGGAGTGCTGGCGGCACTTTGTTCCCGCCCCTTCGGTGCCACCGCCGATTTCATTTATTTCCAGTTCTGACAGGGGAGGCACTATGACAAAACAAGCATTCGCCGGCTATCTGGGCAAACTGCTGGTCTTTCTGCTGGCACTCTGCCTGCCCTTTGCCCTGCTGATCGGTTGTATCGGTTTCGTGCCCGAAACCACCCAGCAGAGCCTTCTGTATACCCTGCATTACAAACTGGACCTGCTGCGGGACACCCCCGGCGGTGACCGCATCCTCATTGCAGGCGGTTCCTCCACCGAGTACGGCACCGACTGTCAGGCCATTGCTGACGCCACCGGCCGGCCCACCTACTGCGTGGGGGTGACAGCCTATCTGGGGGTGGATATGTACCTGAACATGCTGGAGCGCTACGCCCAGCCGGGGGATACGGTGATCCTCATGCTGGAACACCTGATGCTCCGGGACACCGGGGTGGATTATCTGGTGCTGTGGCAGGCCTGCGGAACCGACCCGGATGCCTGGGCCTGCGTGCCGCCGGACCTGTGGCTGGGGGCGGCGGCCAGTGCCGGACGGTATCTGGCCCAGCGCTGGCCCAGTGACTGGACTCCCTTGCAGGGCCTGCACTGGACGACATATGACTACGCTCCCGGCCAGACGCTCCACAGTGATGACTTCGGTCCCCTGGGGGATGTGGTCACCCCGCGCACCAACATCCTGGAACACAAGTACAACACCCAGGACATGGTTTCCCTCGGTGCGGAAATTCTGGATCAGGACAACCTGCGGGCCATCCGCCGGTTTACCAAAACCATGGAACAGCGCGGGGTGACGGTACTCTTCAGCCACGCGCCCCTCAATGCCCTGTGTGTGACCAGCAGTGCGGAAGACAATGCCGCCTATGCCGATGCAGTGCGGGAAGAACTGGGCCTGCCGGTGCTGGTGGATTATCCCGATGCCGTCATGGACGCCGGATACTTCTATGACAGCAACAACCATCTGAACAGTGAGGGCGCCGCCCTTTATACACAAAAATTGATTGAGGGCCTGAAGGACAGCGGTCTGACGGCCTGATTCTGAAAAAGCCCGTTCCTGCGCCTTTTGTGCAGGGGCGGGCTTTCACTTTCCGCTCCATGGGAAGAGGCGGCGGGGGAAGGGAAACGTGCAGAAAAGCAATTTTTACAATGCTGAAAGCGGGGGCCTTTCACTCCGCGGAGAGCCTTGCTGTTCCGCTGAGCGGAACGGCTGGAAAAGGCAAAATTCAACATACGGAACGGCGTTCCACTCAGCGGAACACTTGCCTTGCACGAAGGGAAAGATCCGGTTGCCAACTCCCACAATGGCCAAGAGAGGGCGGAAATGCTACACTGAATACAAGGAAAAAGTCCGGCAGAGATCGAGTGCCGGAAAGAATTACGGGAGGTTCAATATGGCAAAAAATGCGATTGTGGGTCAGTCTGGCGGTCCGACTTCGGTCATCAATGCCAGTCTGGCGGGTGTGTTTGAGAGCTGCAAGCGCCGCGGCGCGGAAAAGGTCTATGGCATGATGCACGGTGTGGCCGGACTGCTGGAGCGCCGTGTCTGCGTCCTGGATGAAAAGCTGACCTGCGCCATGGACATCGAACTGCTCAAGCGGACGCCTTCCAGCTACCTGGGCAGCTGCCGCTACAAGCTGCCCGACTGGCACACGCCGGAAGGGGAGAAGGTCTATCAGCAGCTGTTTGCCATCCTGAAGGAACTGGACATCGGGTACTTCTTCTATATTGGCGGCAACGACAGTATGGACACCATCGGAAAGCTGGCCGATTATGGCACCCATATTGGCAGCGAGATCCGCTTCATGGGCGTGCCCAAGACCATCGACAACGACCTGATGGTCACCGACCACACCCCCGGTTACGGCAGTGCCGCCAAGTACATCGGCGTGGTGATGAAGGAGATCATCCGGGACGCCACCGTCTACGGCACCAAATACGTGACCATTGTGGAGATCATGGGCCGCAACGCCGGCTGGCTGACTGCCGCTGCCGCCCTGGCCCGGGCCGAGGACTGCGAGGGTGTGGATATGATCTGCCTGCCCGAAATCCCCTTCAATGTGGACCATTTTGTGGAAAAGGTGGAGCGCATGCAGGCCAAAAAGCCCAGCATTGTCATTGCCGTGTCCGAAGGCGTCAAGCTGGAGGATGGCCGCTACGTCTGCGAGCTGGCCGACGATGTGCACGCGGTGGACGCTTTCGGCCACAAGGCCCTGACCGGTACCGCCCGCTTCCTGGCCAATACCGTGGCCCGCCGCCTGGATACCAAGACCCGCTGCATTGAGCTTTCCACCCTGCAGCGCTGCGCCGGTCACCTGACCAGCCGCACCGATATCACCGAAGCCTACCAGGTGGGCGGTGCCGCTGTCAAGGCCGCGTTTGAAGGCCATACCGGCGAGATGGTGGCCATCAAGCGTATCTCCAACGCGCCTTACCAGTCCACCACCGAGCTGCATCCCATCAGCGAGGTGGCCAACCTGGAAAAGAAGGTTCCGCTGGAATGGATCAACGCCGACCACACCGACATGATGCCGGAGTTCATTTCCTATGCCATGCCCCTGATCCAGGCCGAACTGACCCCCATTTATGTGGAAGGCCTGCCCCATCACATCTATCTGCCGGAATAATGCCGGCCCGCTGAGCCAGCCTCCGCCCCTGCCTGCGCTTTGCCTGTGCGCCGGCGGGGGCATTTTTTCTTTGTGAAAAAAATCCGGTTTCATGCTTGACAAACATCCCGTCATGCGCTATAATAACACATGTCGTTACGGATGATTAGCTCAGCTGGTTAGAGCGCTGCGTTCACATCGCAGAGGTCGAGGGTTCGAGTCCCCCATCCTCCACCAGACACATGCCCCGGTCTTGGACCGGGGCGTTTTTATTTTCTTCATAACCCAAAAAGGGCCCGCCGCAGAAAGTTTTGCTCTGCGGCGGGCCTTTTTTGATGGAAAAGTATCTGGCGGGGGACAGAGGCCCCCTTGCATGCCAAAGAAAAGAATTTGTCAACTTCCGGCAAGGAAAGAGGGCTGCCGGGTAAAGCAACGGTAAAAGGCAGGGGAAAAAGACCGGACACAAAAACAAAATTTAACGTATCTGTGCATAAAGCTGCGTGCCGGAATGTTTTCGGAGATTTTACGGAATCATGAACGACAAAGCCACCCGATTGCGGTATCATATCCAACGGGCACAAAAAGCGCCCTTCTGTCAGTGATTGTTACCGGAGGAGGAAACGGGATCTTCTATGGCTGAGATCGTATTGAAAGATGTATGCAAAGTGTTCGAGAAGAACCAGTATGCGGTAAGTGATTTTTCCCTGCGTATCCGTGACGGGGAGTTTGTGGTTTTTGTGGGGCCTTCCGGCTGCGGCAAATCCACCACCCTGCGGATGATCGCCGGATTGGAGGATATCTCCAAGGGCGAGCTGTGGATCGGGGATGAGCTGTGCAACTACGCCGAACCCGGGGAGCGGGACCTGTCCATGGTGTTCCAGAACTATGCCCTGTACCCCCAGATGTCGGTGTACGACAACATGGCCTTCTCTCTGTCGGTGCGCAAGGTCCCCAAAAAGGAGATCCGCCGCCGTGTGGAGGAAACCGCCGAGATGCTGGGCATCTCCAACCTGCTCAACCGCCGTCCGTCGGCTCTTTCCGGCGGCCAGAAGCAGCGGGTGGCCATCGGCAGCGCCATCATGCGCAAGCCCAAAGCCTTCCTGATGGACGAGCCCCTGTCCAACCTGGACGCCAAGCTGCGCACCCACATGCGGGTGGAACTGGCGGACCTGCACCACAAGCTGGGCATCACCACCATCTACGTCACCCACGACCAGACCGAAGCCATGACCCTGGCCGACCGCATCGTGGTCATGAAAGCGGGGTACATCCAACAGGTGGCCACCCCCATCGACCTGTACAACCATCCCACCAACATGTTTGTGGCGGGCTTCATCGGCTCTCCGGCCATGAACTTCCTGCGGGGACAGGTCAAGCGGGCCGGCAAAGGCGCCGCCTTCCTCACCGAAGGGGGCGAGATCTTCCCTCTGACCGAGGACCAGGCCCATGTGCTGTGGCCCCAGCATGACAACCGGGCCCTGGTGCTGGGCATCCGGCCGGAGGATATCTGCGCCGCGCCTGCCCACGGCAAGGTGTACGGCGAAATGAAGGGGACCGTCACCGCCTGCGAATCCCTGGGCAACGAGGCCATCGTTCATCTGGAAAACGAGGACGGCGAGTTTGCTGCCCGACTGGACCCGGACCATGGTGCCCGGGCCGGTGAGCAGGCCACCCTGTACCTGAACATGGCCAACGCCCACTTCTTTGACGGCGAGACCGAACAGAATCTTTTCTATCAGTGGAGGAACGAAGCATGAAATCCTTTGCGGAAAAACTCAAGGGCTGCAGCCCTTATGCCTACCTGATCCCCTGTTTTGCCATCTTTGCCATGTTTTTGTTCTACCCCTTCGTCAAGACCATCTACCTGAGCATGTTCCTCACCGACAAGCTGGGGCGGGCCAAGATCTTTGTGGGGGCCCAGAACTACATCGACCTGCTCACCTCCGAAAGCTTTTACAACAGCATCATCGTCACCCTGATCTTTGTGGTCATCGTGGTGTTCGGCAGCATGCTGCTGGGGCTCATCGCGGCGGTGCTGTGCAGCAAGACCTTCCCGGGCATCCGGGCTTTCAGCACCTCCTACGCCCTGCCCATGGCCATTGCCTCCAGCGGCGCGGCCATGATCTTCAAGGTCATCCTGAACCCCACCATCGGCCTGTTCAACAAGGTCACCGGTCTGGACATCAACTGGATCAGCGACCCCCGCTACGCCCTGATCTGCGTGGCCGTGCTCACTGCATGGCTGAACAGCGGCATCAATTTTCTGTACTTCTCCGCGGGTCTGGGCAACATCGATGAATCCATCTACGAGCGCGCTTCGGTGGACGGCGCCAGCGGCATCCAGAAGTTCTTCCGCCTCACCCTGCCGGGTCTGAGCCCCATCATGTTCTACACCCTGGTGGTCAACATCATCCAGGCCTTCCAGTCCTTCGGCCAGGTCAAGATCCTGACCCAGGGCGGCCCCGGCGAGTCCACCAACCTGATCGTCTACTCCATCTACCGCGATGCCTTCTTCAACTACAAGTTCGGCAGCGCGGCGGCGCAGTCCGTAATCCTGTTCCTTATCATCATGGCGCTGACGCTGGTCATGTTTAAGGTCGAAAAGAAGGGAGTCAAATACTGATGGATACCACCGCAACTCTGAAAAATCCCACCGGCGCCACCCTCCGCCGTGCCGATTACACCCAGGAGGAACTGGCCGCCCTGCACCGCCGCATGGGTCTGGCGGCTCTGCGCCGCCGCCGCATCCGCACCGGCGTGCTGATCGTGCTCAACGTGATCATGGCGCTGTTCATCCTCTTCCCGCTGCTGTACGCGGTCAGCGTCTCCCTCATGCCCGGTGAGGAACTCTTCACCATGGAGATGAACCTGCTGCCCAAGCATCCGGATTTCGGCAACTACATCCGCGCCTGGACCCAGGTGCCCCTGCTGCGCTTTGTGCTCAACTCCTTTATTGTGGCGGGCTGCATCACCCTGGGCCAGATCATTACCTGCTCCCTGGCCGCCTTTGCCTTCTCCTTCCTGAACTTCAAGGGCAAAAATCTGCTGTTCATGCTGGTCATGGCCACCATGATGGTCCCCGGGGAAGCCACCATCATCTCCAACTACCTGACCGTCAGTTCCCTGGGCATCCTGGACACCTACCTGGTGCTGATCCTGCCCTCCCTGACCTCCGCCATGGGCATCTTCCTGTTCCGCCAGTTCTACATGACCTTCCCCATGTCCCTGTATGAGTCCGCCAAGCTGGACGGCTGCGGCAATCTGCGGTTCATCGTCAGCATCCTGCTGCCTCTGACCAAGTCCGCCATCGGCGCCATGTCGGTGTACACCTTCATCAACGCCTGGAACATGTACATGTGGCCGCTGCTGGTCACCGGCTCCCAGGAGATGCGCACCGTCCAGATCGGCATCAGCATGCTGGACAACACCGACGCCCAGTCGGTCACCCTGATGATGGCCGGTGTGGTTTCGGTCATCATTCCCAGCATGGTCATCTTCATTGCCGGCCAGAAGCAGCTCATCAAGGGTATGTTCTCCGGCGCCGTCAAGGGCTGAGTTCGCTGTTGCGGCGGGATATCCCGCCTGACATAGATTTCTGTTGACAAATGTGATATTGTAGGAGAGTGTAAGATGAAAGCCAAAAAGATCCTGGCCGGCCTGATGGCCGCCGCCCTCGTTGCCGTGCCCCTGGCGGGCTGCGGTTCCACCCAGAACAGCACCGCCACCGCCGACACCGCCAGCACGGCGGCTGACGCGGAGGCCCAGGCCGCTGCCCAGCTCATCGGGGACGACTTCAGCACCCTGGACACCACCGGCACCACCATCACCTTCTGGCATTCCATGGGCGGCGTCAACGGCGAAGCCATGACCGCCCTGGTGGACAAGTTCAACCAGGAAAACCAGTACGGCATCACGGTGGAAGCGGTCTACCAGGGCAGCTACGATGACGCCATCAACAAGCTCAAGAGTGCCCAGATCGGCAACATGGGCGCCGACCTGGTCCAGATCTACGACATCGGCACCCGGTTCATGATCGACTCCGGCTGGGTCATCCCCATGCAGCAGCTCATTGATGCTTCCGGGTACGACCTGTCCCAGATCGAGCCCAACATTGCCGCCTACTACACCACCGACGCGGGGCTGTATTCCATGCCCTTCAACTCTTCCACCCCGCTGCTGTACTACAACAAGGATATGTTTGATGCCGCCGGCATCACCGAAATCCCCACCAGCCTGGACGAGATCGCCGAGGTAGGCGACCAGCTGAAGGAGAAGGCCGGCACCCAGGAAGTGCTGGCCATGAGCGTGTACGGCTGGTGGTTCGAGCAGTTCCTGTGCAAGCAGGGCCTGGAAATGGTGGACAACGGCAACGGCCGCACCGCCCCCGCCACCAAGGTGGTCTTTGACGAAAACGGCGGCGCCCTGAACATCCTCAACGCCTGGAAGAAGCTGTACGATGAAGGCTACGCCCCCAACGTGGGCCGCAGCGGCAGCGATACCGCCACCACCGACTTCACCTCCGGCAAGGCTGCCATGATGCTGGGCTCCACCGCTTCCCTGAAGCAGGTCCTCCAGGATACCGGCGACTCCTTTGAGGTGGGCACCGCCTACTTCCCGGCGGTCAGCGCTTCCGATGAAGGCGGCGTGTCCATCGGCGGCGGTTCTCTGTGGGCACTGAACAACAACGACCCCGTCAAGCTGGCCGCCACCTGGCGCTTCATCGAGTTCCTGATCTCCCCCGAATCCCAGGCTTACTGGAACGCCCAGACCGGTTACTTCCCGGTGACCACCGCCGCAGCGGATGAGGAAGTGTACAAGCAGAACATGGAGCAGTATCCTCAGTTCCAGACGGCCATCGACCAGCTGCATGATTCCGCGCCCCAGTACGCCGGCGCCCTGCTCAGCGTCTTCCCCGAATCCCGCCAGATCGTGGAGACCGAGATCGAGGAGATGCTCAACGGCAGCCAGAGCGCCGAGGACGCCGTCAAGGCCATCACCGAGCAGGTGAACGACTCCATCGAGAATTACAACCTGATCAACGGATAACCCGTATAGAGAGCACTGACCGGGAAAGGCACGGCTTTTCCCGGTTTTTGTGCAGGAAAGGAAACTTGGTATATGAAAAATGTGAAAGTATACGCCCATCGCGGCGCCAGTGCCTACGCGCCGGAAAACACCCTGCCCGCTTTCATCCTGGCCGAAAAACAGGGGGCCGACGGCATCGAACTGGATGTGCATCTGACCAAAGACGGGGAACTGGTGGTCATTCACGACGAAAAGCTGAACCGTACCACCAACGGAATCGGCCTGGTGAAAGATTACACTCTGGCCGAACTCAAGACCTTCTGCGCGGATAATGGCATGACCGGTTATGAGGAGGTCCGCATTCCCACTTTGCGGGAGGTGCTGGAGCAGGTCAAGCCCGGTAAAATGCTGGTGAACATCGAGCTCAAGACCGGCATCCTGTGGTATGAGGGCATCGAGAAAAAGACCCTGGACCTGGTGGCCGAACTGGGCATGCAGGACCGCATCATCTACTCCTCCTTCAACCATTACAGCATCGCCGAAGTGCGCCGTCTGGACCCGGACGCCCAGACCGCCTACCTCTTCGGGGACATTCCCTGCGATATGGAGCAGTATGCCGCGCAGCGGGGCGTAGGCGGACTGCACCCCGGCCTGTACTGCGTCAAGATGGGCAGCCTGCTCCGGACCTACCTGGACAGCGGTCTGGCCGTGCGGGTCTGGACGGTCAACGGGGAGGAGGACCTGCGCTGGCTCATGGAGGAAGGCGCCGATGTCATCACCAACGACCCCAAACTGGCCCTGGCGGTGCGCAGCCGTCTGGGAGAGTGACTCCCATGAAAAAGCGCCTGTTCCTGCTGGACATTGACGGCACCATCTGCCGGGGCAATGCCCTGATCCCCGGGGCAGGGGCGTTTCTGCAGGCGGTGCGGCGCAGCGGCGGCAAGTTTGTCTTCATCACCAACAACGCCACCCGGGGAACGGCGGATTATATCCGCTTTTTCCGCACCCTGGGGGTGGAGACCACCCCGGACAACTACCTGACCGCCGCCTACGCCACCATCCGGTATCTGAAAGAACACTATGCCAGACAGCATATCTATGCCCTGGCCACCGACTCCTTCATCCGGGAATGCCGCCAGAACGGCCTGAATATCACCACTGATGCCTCGGACAAGGCCATCACCTGCGTGCTGGTCTCCTACGACAATGCTCTGAACTATGAGAAGATCAAGGATGTCTGCCTGCTGCTGACCACCCGCCAGCTGGATTACATCGCCACCAACCCGGACCTGGTCTGCCCGGTGGACTTCGGGTATCTGCCGGACTGCGGCGCCATCTGCAACATGATCGAGACCGCCACCCACCGCAACCCCAAATTCCTGGGCAAACCGGAACCGGCCATGGTGCAGTATGCCCTGCAGAACACCGGCTGCACCCCGGCGGAAGCCCTGGTGGTGGGGGACCGTCTCTACACCGATATCGCCTGCGGTCTGCGTGCCGGGGTGGACACCGCTCTGGTCCTCAGCGGGGAAGCCACCGAAGCCGACGTGGCGGCCAGCGCCGACAAGCCCACCTGGATCTTCCCCTCGGTGGCCGAACTGCGGCAGGCTTTTCTGCCGGACCCGGCCTTGCATGGAGCCCGGGTTTCCGCCGCCATACCCGCTGCCCGCGCCTGCGTCTGACGCATATCGTCCCATACAAAAACACCCCTCTGCTGCAAAAGCGCTGCGGCAGAGGGGTGTTCTTTGTGGGGATGGATGTAAGAAGATTCAGGCTGTCCGGCGGACCCGGCGCAGCGCCAGCCCGATGACCAGTCCGAGGATGGCAGGGCAGACCCAGCCGAATCCCAGTTTGCACAACGGCAGCCAGTTTTCGGCGGCGTTCACCAGCGGTTCCAGGTGAAGCAGTGTGCGGGTGGTTTCCGGCAGGGTGCGCAGCAGGTCGATGATGGCCGCCGCCATGGTGAAACCGATGGCCCACCGCAGTACGCCCCGGTCATTGCCGAAGAGCCCGCCGCCCAGGGTGAGCAGGATCAGCACAATGGACAAGGGGTACAGGAACATGAGCACCGGGGTGGAGTAGGCCAGGATGGCGTTCAGGCCCAGGTTGGCAATCAGGAAGGAAACCACACAGAACCCGATGGCCCACACCCGGTAGGAAGGTCCGGCAGGGAACAGCTGCACAAAAGTTTCGCTGCAGCTGGTGATCAGGCCCACCGCCGTTTTCAGGCAGGCCAGGGTGACGGTGGCGGCCAGGATCAGGGCACCCACGCCGCCGAAGTAGTGCTCGGCAATCAGGGCCAGGGCCTCGCCGCCGTTGGCCGAAACCGGGAACACGCCCCGGCTCTGGGCGCCCATCACAATGACCAGCACATAGATCAGCCCCATGAACAGGGAACTGAACAGTCCGGCCAGTACGGTGCTCCTGGCCACCGCGCCGGGTTCCTCCACCCCCAGGCTGCGGATGGCATTGACCACAATGATGCCGAAGGCCAGACTGGCCAGGGCATCCATGGTGTTGTACCCTTCCAGGACCCCGGAGGTAAAGGCGTTGGCGGCGTAGCTGCCGGAAGGCTCTACCAGGCTCACATCTCCCAGCGGTGCGGTCAGGGCGCGCACCACCAGCACGGCCAGAAAACAGAGAAACAGCGGGGTGAGCACTTTGCCCACCCATGTCAGGATCTCTCCGGGCCGCAGGGAGAAGAAGAGCACCGCCCCGAAAAAGACCAGGGAAAAGATGGCCAGCGCTGCGCTGCCGCCCTGGGGCAGCAGACGCTCAATGCCCACCGTGTAGGAGACGGTGGCGCAGCGGGGAATGGCGAAAAAGGGCCCGATGGTCAGGTACAGGACACAGGTGAAGAAAAATCCGTATCCCCGGCCCAACCGGCTGCTCAGGGCAAACAATCCTTCCTTGCGGCTGATGCCCAGGGCAGCCACACCCAGCAGGGGCAGGCCCACACCGGTGATCAGCAGTCCCGCCGATGCCCACCACAGGTCCCGCCCTGCCATCTGCCCCACGGCGGCGGGAAAAATCAGGTTGCCGGCGCCGAAAAACAGCCCGAACAGCATGGTGGCCACGGTCAGCAGCTGGCGCAGCGTCAGTTTTTTCATCATAGAGTTCCTCGTACTTTCGTAATCGTTGTGTCTCATTATACCCTATGGCAAAGGAGCGGGTAAACCCCGGATAGCCAAAAAACGGCCCCTGTGGTACAATGAAAAAAATGCAACTGCCTGGTGAATTTTTTCCCTCCCCCGGCAGAAAGGAGTTTCCCGATGAAACGTGTTCTTTTGACCGGTTCCGGCGGGTTTGTGGGGGCCCGGGTGATGGCGCAGCTGGCCGGAAGGCTGGAACTGATCCCGGCGCCCCGCGGCCTCATGGCCCGGGCCACCGAATCCGATATTGCCCGCCTGGTGGCCGAAACCTGCCCCGATGCCATCCTGCACACGGCGGCATTGTCCGATACCGGTTACTGTGAAGCCCACAAGGAAGAATCTTATCGCGCCAATGTGCAGCTGCCGCTCTGGCTGGCCAAAGCGGCGGCAGGGCAGGGGAGCAAGCTGGTGGCGTTCAGTTCCGACCAGGTCTATGCCGGTGTGGAGCTGTACGGCCCTCTGTCGGAAGAACTTCCGCTGACGCCCGCCAACGTCTACGGCCGCCACAAACTGGAGATGGAACAGCGGGTGCTGGACGCCCTGCCGGATGCGGTGCTGCTGCGGGCCACCTGGCTGTATGATCTGCCCGGGTACGGCCTGCCCATCCGGGGCAACCTGCCCTTGAATCTGCTTCACGCCGCCCTGCACGGCCAGTCTCTGACCTTTTCCCCCGGAGATTACCGCGGTGTCACCTATGTGCGTCAGGCGGTGGAAAACCTGCTGCCCGTGCTGGAACTGTCCGGCGGGGTCTATAACTTCGGCAGCGAAAACGACCTGGATATGCTGGAAACGGCCTGGCGGTTCTGTGCAGCCCTGCAGGTGGCGCCCGAACTTGTGCCGGGGGACCGTACCCGCAATCTGTCCATGAACACCGCCAGGGCCCGCAAGGGCGGTGTGGTGTTTGATGATACCGCGGACGGGATCCGGCGCTGCCTGCGGGATTACGGCCTGCGGTAAAGCGGCAGGCAGACACGGCCCAACGCAGCAGCCGGTCTCTTTGTCGTACAAGTTTCGGCAGGACTTCCTGACTGCAAAAAATAAGTTACAAAAAGGGGGATGACCATGAGGATACTGATGCTGGGCAACAGCCTGACTTTCACCAACCGTATGCCGGAGCTTCTGGCCGGACTGACCGGTGCAGAGGTGGTACAGCATACCCGCGGCGGTGCGCGGCTGGCGGAACAGCTGAACCCGAAGACCCGGCTGGGCGCCATGACCCGGAAGGCACTGACGGAGGAGCACTGGGACTATGTGGTGCTGCAGGAGATGAGCCATGGCCCGATCACCACGCCGGAGCGATTCTTTTCCAGTGTGCGGCAGCTCTGTGAGAAAATCCGGGCAAACGGGGCCGTGCCGGTGCTGTATGCCACCTGGGCCTACCGACGGGATGGGGCCGAACTGGCCGACAAGGGCTGGACCTATGAGGAAATGGCTAAGGGATTGTCCGACGCCTACCGGCAGGCCGCTCGGGAGAATCATGCGCTGCTGGCGGATGTGGGCAGCCGGTTCAGTGCCTTGTCCCGGACCAGGGACCTGTATGAGTTCGACGGGGTTCACCCCAATGAAGAGGGGGCCCGTGTGGCGGCCGAGACCATTGCCGCTGTCATCAAGCAACAGGAGGAGACCAAAAAATGATACGGGATATCTGCCGGGACGAGTCGTTCCTGGCCCAAAAATCAGTGCCGGCCACCCCGGCGGACCTGCCGGTGGCAGAGGACCTGCTGGAAACGCTGGAACATCATCAGGCGGGCTGTGTGGGCATGGCCGCCAATATGATCGGGGTCAACAAGCGCATCATTGCCTTTGACAACGAGGGCCGTTATATGGTCATGTTCAACCCGGAGATCATCCAGAGAACCGGACCCTACCAGACAGAGGAAGGTTGCCTGTCCCTTACCGGGGTACGTCCGGCCAAACGGTGGAAGAGCATCAAGGTCAGGTGGCAGAATGAAAAATTTCAGCAGCGGATCAAAAAATTCACCGGATGGACAGCCCAGATCATCCAGCATGAAATCGACCACTGTGACGGCATCATCATCTGAGGTGGACGCAGAATGACCGAGAATAAGGAGCAAACCATGTTTACAAACAAAGTGGCTGTTGTCACCGGCGGTGCCAAAGGCATCGGCAAAGCCGTTGCGGAGGAATTCCGCAAGGCGGGGGCAAAAGTCTGCATCATTGATCTGCTGCCCAACGGGTACTATGTGGGGGACCTGGCCGACCAGCAGGTCCTGGAGTCCTTTGCCCGCAAGGTCGTGGAGGACCATGGCCATGTGGATTACCTGATCAACAACGCCCTGCCTTTGATGAAAGGGCTGGATTCCTGCAGTTATGAGGAGTTCAACTACGCCCTGCGGGTGGGGGTCACGGCGCCGTTTTACCTGACCAAACTGTTTGCGCCGCACTTTGCCCCCGGCGCTGCCATCGTGAACATCTCTTCCTCCCGGGACCGCATGAGCCAGCCCGGGACCGAAAGCTATACGGCTGCCAAGGGCGGCATATCGGCCCTGACCCATGCCCTGGCTGTGAGTCTGGCAGGGAAAGTGCGGGTCAATTCCATCTCTCCCGGCTGGATCGACACGGACTATACCGTGTACCAGGGCCCCGATGCGTTCCAGCAGCCGGCGGGGCGTGTGGGCAACCCGCTGGATATCGCCAACATGGTGCTGTATCTCTGCTCCGACAAGGCGGGCTTCATCACCGGCGAAAATATCTGTATCGACGGCGGCATGACCCGCCAGATGATCTACCACAATGACTTCGGATGGACTTTGCAGGGAGGCGATGCACAATGAAAATTGCCGTTTGCTACTATTCCCGCCACCATGGTAATACCCTGAAAGTGCTGCAGGCCATGGCCCGGGAAACGGAAATGGATCTGATCGACGTGACCGTCCGCCGGACCGTCCGGCTGGAAGACTACGACTGCATCGGGTTTGCCGCGGGAATCTCCGGCTTTGAATTTCAGAAAGCGGTGGTGGACTTTGCCCGACAGTATCTGCCGGCGGGCAAACCGGTCTTTTTTGTCTACACCTACGGCGGAGCCAAGGGCAGCGGGACCAGGTCCATTGCTGCGGTCGCCGAAGAAAAGGGCTGCCCCGTATGGGGTGAATTCGGCTGCCGGGGCTACTGCACCTTCGGACCTTTCCGGCTGGTGGGCGGCGTTGCCAAAGGGCACCCGGATGCCCGGGACCTGGAGGATGCCCGACAATTCTGCCGGGACCTCCTGCAGCGTCATGAGGGAGGCAACCGGACATGAAGATCGCCATTCTGTCCGACACCCATGGCCTGCTGCGGCCGGAGGTCAAGGGGATGCTGAAAACCGCCGATGTCATCCTCCATGGGGGCGATATCAACAAACCGGAGATCGTGGAAGAACTGCGCCGGTATGCACCTGTGCATGTTGTCCGCGGCAATAACGACAAGGAGTGGGCCGCGGACATTCCCCACGACCTCACCCTGACGCTGGATGGCGTGACCTTTTACATGGTCCATAACAAAAAGGAACTCCCGGCGGACCTGAGCGGGGTGGATGTGGTGGTGTTCGGTCACTCCCATAAGTATGTGCACCAAGAGCGGGATGGGCGCCTGTGGCTCAACCCGGGCTCCTGCGGACCCCGCCGTTTTCATCAGGAAATCACCATGATGATGGCGGAGGCGGAAAACGGGCAGATCCGGGTGGAAAAAATCACCATTCCCCACGAGGTACCATGATGGAACTGGGACTGACGTTTCCTCTGCAGCGGTTTCTGAAGCTGAAACCGCCGGACTACGGTACCCAGCCGGACCGGCGCTTCTGCTGGGATCTGCACGGGATCGAACTGCGGGGCCGCAAATGCCTGCTGGCGGTCCATTGCCACAGCCGGTATACCTTTGTGCGGTATGATGTGCCGCCGCTGCTCTGGGCGGACCTGCCGGCCCTGTTCCGGACGGGTTTGCGGGAAAGCCTTCTGGCCGCCGGATTCCCGCCCGAAAGTGTGACCGGGTATCTGCAGGCGGCGGGGGAGGATGTCCTGACCAGGACCCATGGCCGCCGGGAGGTGGCTTTCCTGAACCGGGCATGGGAGGACGTGATGGCAATGGAGACATTCCTGGACCCCGCATCCGGCGGCCAGCCGCTGCTGGACCATGCGGTCAACACCTGTCCCAGCCGCTGCGCGGGAGCCCCGGGGCAGGGGAGAGGTCTGGATCGTCTGGCTGCCTTGCTGTGCTGAAAACTGCCCAAAGCCCCGGCAGAAAAAACAACTGTACCGGCAATTGACTTGTTCGGGTTCATCGGATGCAATGAATGTAAATAGTTGGTTTTATTGTTATCCTGTGAAGATGGTCACATTTCAGGCCATCCGGACTTTTCAAGCGGTGATGTCCGCAGGGAGGGCTGCCGATGCAATATTCAAAGTACAACCATTTGTGTGAACTCAAAGGCGATTCCCACGCCTATCTGCTGTATAATTTCCTGACGGGTGCGCTGGTCAAACTGGATGAAGAACACAAGCGTTTGTATGAAGGCATTCTGGAAACAGAGGGACACGATGATGTCCGCGCCTTTTTGCTGAAGAATGGGTTCCTCATTGACAATTTTGACGAGCTGAACTATCTTTTGCTCGGGAACAAGCTTACCTGTACCGACAGTGAACTTCTCTCCGTGCTGATTGCCCCGACGCTGTCGTGCAACTTCCGGTGCCCCTATTGTTTCGAGCGCCACGGCAGCGGCATGATGGACGAAAAAACGCAGGATGCCATCATCCGGTTTATTGAGAAGTCCATCCAGGAGCATCATCACAAGCAGCTTTTTGTGTACTGGTTCGGCGGAGAGCCGCTGCTTGGGATTGATATCATTGACCACATGGCGCAGCAGCTCTTGTCACTTGCTCATAAATACGGTGTTTCCTATACGTCCGCCATGTCCACGAACGGATATTTCCTGACGCCGGAGAACATGGCCATCTTGGAGCGGGCCCAGGTTGGCCGCATCCAGATTACTCTGGACGGCATGAAGGAGACCAACGATGCAACGCGTGTCCTTGCCAATGGCGAAGGATCGTTTGATGTCATCATCTCCAACCTGCGCCGGATGAAGACGCCCATCCAGATTCAGATCCGCAGCAATCTGCACAAGAAAAATGCGGAGGAATTCACACAGCTCAAGCAGCTGATCGATTCCATTGCAGCGGAAAACGGAGTGAACATGTCCGCCTATGGCGCCCACATGGCGAAATATGAATTCAACAACGAGAATGTGGATGACATGGTTCTTTCCATGCAGGAATTTTCCGGCGTACTTAAGAAAAACGGCATTATGGGAAACAGCAAGGCAAACCGCGCGCGATTTGCTTTTTGCGATGCGGCCAAAGTGTATTCCTATTGTTTCGATGAGAAGGGGAATATGTACAAATGTTGGAATGATATCGGGACGCCATCCCGTGCCTACGACAACGTTTTCTCGGCAATGGAGACAGGGCTTGATCTCTCTTCCGTGAATGCGACTGCCTTCCTGGCCCGCAGTTTCCCGGATGACCCCGAATGCCTTGCTTGCAAAGTCCTTCCGCTGTGTATGGGAGGATGCATTCTGAAACGAGTCTGGGAAAAACAGAAGACATGCTCTCCTGTCAAATATGACATGGACGACTATGTCAATAAAAAATACAGCCTGAGTGTCGGCGCGGATGTTGCGGATACCGGCAATTGACCGAATCATCAGAACAGAGAATGTCCGAACCAAAGGAGGTGAAAAGAATGGAATTGATTTATGCAGGCGATAACCTGGCTGAAAAGATGAAGCACGTGACGCTGAATGCGTCGTGCCAGGGGGACACTTGTGATTCTCACGACGGCTGCGGCGAACAGTGCAACCACTCCTATTGCCGCTACTGATTCGGAGCGAAGAATGGAGCGTTGACTGTTTTTACGCAAATGATGACCAATAGCAATCCCGGAAGAGGCGGACCATCTGCAGGAAGGTTCCGCCTCTTTTTGTTATGAAAATGAGGTGGGACTGCTTCCATGCAAGCGGTCATGCACTTTTTTGAGAGGGGAGTTCTCCCGGAACACAGCCTTTTGCACGCAGCCTGTCCTGTGCCAATCCCGCCGCCGAAATGTCCCCATTCAGCCGACCATTCCTGTTGATCAGAAAGGTTTGGCGGGAAGCCCCGGGGGGCGGCCAGGCCCCCCGGTATAAATTGCTTTCCAGTGTAATGCGCGGATATTCCTTCCGCCCGTTGACCTCGCAGACCAGCGTCTGGGGTTCGGGCGCCAGATCCAACACCCAGGCGAACCGCGTATCGTCGATGGGTGTGATGCGGCGGACAAAGTTCTGGATGAACCACTCGCTCACCATGCCGTCGGTGAAATCCACCGCTTCGCAGAGGCTGGCCTCGATGGCATCCATGTCCAGCGTCTTGCGGTCCCCCTGCTTGGCCAGCAGTTCTGCCTTTTCCTTGCTAACCCTCTGTTGTTGGACACCAATCTCGTTGCTCTGCTCCACAAACTGGCTCAGGGTGATCTGGTTGGATGCCTTCATCATGATCAGGTTGTCCAGCCGTTGGTTCAGGGCGTCCATACGCTTGTCCAATGCTTTCAGCTTGGCCGGGTCGGTGCTTTCCTCCCGGTAACAGGCGCTGAGCATCCGGCAGGCTTCCAGCACGGCCTCCCGCCGGTTGCCCCACACGGTCTCGAAGATTTTCAAGGCCATCAGTTCCAGCTTCCATTCGGGGAAGGCTTTCAGCTCACAGATGCCCTCGGGCAGGCCGTGTTTCTTCAGATACAGGGCGGATTGCTTTTTGTGGCGGTAGCACTCAAAGCCATAGACCTGGGTGCCGTCCCTCTTGGTGTTCCACAGATACCGCCGCAGCTTGGAACCGCAGTGGCACACCAGCTTGGTGACCCATACGTTCTTGGCGACGGTGCCGCCGTACTTGCGGGGCTTGCCGTTCTCGTCCAGCAGATTCCGCTGACGGCTTCGGCGGATGTCGTTGCACCGGTGCCAGAGTTCCTCGTCGATGATGGGGGTGAAGTTTCCCTTTTTCAGGATGTAGGTTTCCTCGTCGTTGTTCTTCTCCCGGGTGTGGTCCAGCAGGTCGGTGGTCCGGGTGCGGTTGTAGACGCAGTAGCCCATGTAGGTGGGGTTGCGCAGGATGCGGGTGATCTTGCTGGAATCCCATTTCATGTGCCCGCCGCCATCCTTGCGGCCTTTTGCGATCAGGGCCTTGGCTACCTTGCCCAGCCCGTCGCCGGTGGCGTACTGTTCAAAGATCATCCGCACCGTCTCGGCCTGTTCCTCGTTGATGACGTAGGTGTTGTGGGCCTTGTCCAGATCGTAGCCCAGGATGTTGCCGTTGCCGAATAGCACCCCTTTTTCCCGGCTCATCTGGATGCCGGCCCGCACCCGCTCGCTGGTCTTGCGGCTTTCCTCCTGGGCCATGGTGGCCATGATGGTGAGCCGCAGCTCTCCTTCGTTGTCCATCGTCCAGATGCTGTCCGCGGCAAAGTAGACCTCCACCCCCAGCTTGCTCAGCTTCCGGGTGTAGAACAGCGTGTCCATCGTGTTGCGGGCGAAGCGGCAGACCTCGCGGGTGACCACCAGATCAAACTTGCCGCGCTCCGCATCCCGGATCATCTGCATGAAGGACGGACGCCTGGTGGCCTGCGTGCCGGTGATACCCTCGTCCACATACTGGCCCACCACCCCCCAGTTGGGGTTCTTGGCTGCCAGTTCCTGATACCAGTCCATCTGATTGTCCAGCGCCGATACCTGGGCCTCGTGTTCGGTGGAAACCCGCCCGTAAAACACCACGCGGCGGGGACGGTTCCGGTATTCCTGTAAAAAGCTCATAGGATCAACCTCCTTTGGTGTACGCTCATTGTAGCGTATTGGTTTTTGTTTGAGAAATGTACAAACGGGTATTCTTCAACGCCGCTTCTTTCTCTTTTTGGCCGGGGCGGCAAGCGGCACTGCCGGGACCGGCGGATAAGTGGCCAGCACATTGTCGTAGGTGGCCTTGTTGATCTTGCCCTCCTCATACAGCCGCTGAATCAGCTTGTGGGCAATGTAGCGGGAATCAATCTGCAAACCCTCCATAGGGATTTACCTCCTTTCCATCGGGTGTGTTGGGTGTAAAGGGCGAAAATGTCCGGGGCAGCATGGCACCCTGCATGAGCAGCACCGTGCTGTTCAATAGCTGGAGGGTGTAGTCCAGCTGCTCCCGGCTTTCGTCGGTGGACTGGCTGCCTGCCAGCTCTTTCAGCTGGGTTTCCATCCACTGCATCTGCCGCAGCAGCAGCCGGTAATCGGCGGGCGGCAGCGCCGTAGGCGTCTTGTGGATGATGAGCAGCCGAAGATACTGCTCCCGGGACAGCCCGGTGAGGGACACGTTGTCGTTGAGCCGTGCCAGCTCTCCCTCGGTCAGGCGGACCTTCACTTCTTTGGTCCGCTGTTTGGTTTTGTTTTTCATGGGTTCTCCTTTTTCGTCGATTTGGGTAAGTATGCAACAACGCAAGGGGTAGCGGCAGCGCGTCCTTTTGCATGGTTGCCTTGGTTCATGCGTTCAGCTGCCAGTACCACTTGTCGCCCTTGCGGACGCTGCGGATGTTCAGCCTGCCTTTGACCAGATTCACCGTCCGGTCCTGGATGCCTTTGTTCTTGAAATGCTGGATGATCTCCTGGTTGGATACAGGCCCCTTTTCCAGCAGCCGGGGCAGTTCTTCCTCCACCTGCTGTTGCTTGGTGGGGACTTCCGTCAGACTGTCGCAGCCGTTCAAAAGGGATTCCGCGTCCTCGTCCAGCTGCCGCAGCCATTCCACATGGTCGCTCAGCTCAAACAGCAGCGCCGGACCGGCAGCGGCCAGATTGCTTTTCACCGGCACCAGCACCCGCTGTGTGGGCGAACGCTGGTACCGTGTCACGGTCAGAATGGACCGCACGGCTCCGGCAATGTCGATGGACCCGCTGGTGCGATACAGGGCGCTGATGCCGCTCATCTTATTCATGTGCGCCACGATGAGTACGGCGCATTTGGTGCGCTGGGCCATAGCGTACAGACTGCGGAAAGCACCCCGCACCTCGTTGGCCTGATTCATACTCACCGTAGGGCCGATGTAGGCCGAGAGCGGGTCGAGGATCAGCAGCTGGGCATTCTCCTGCAGGATGCTTTGCTCCAGCCGCGGATCATCGAAGGTCAGCGCCCGCTTCTCTTCATTGATGATCTTGATGCGGGTGCAGTTGGCTCCCGCGCTTTCCAGCCTCGGCTTGATGGTGTCGGCAATGCCGTCCTCCGAAGTCTGGTACAGGATGTTGATGGGCTCCCGGACGGCTTCTTCAAAGGGAAGGCTTTCGCCTTTGGAGAGCAGTGCCGCCAATGACAGTACCGCCATGGTCTTGCCGCAGCCGGGGTCGCCTTGCAATATGGTGATCTTCCCGTATGGGATGTAAGGATACCAAAGCCATTTCACTTCCTCTGCCTGGATATCCGCAAAACAGAGGATCTCTTGTTCGTTCACAAAAGTACCTCCTTCATGAAGTTCAAATGAAAGGCCGGTCCGCCGAATCCGTTCCTGTCCGGGTGTCTCCCCAACGTCGTCTCACTCGCCCTGCGGGTCATGGCAAGATCGTATCTCCTTCAGCGGCCGGGTATTCAGTTTTCAAGGTTCTGTGGCAACAGAATATCACGTCCTGACGACAAAAGCTATACGTTTGGGAACGTTTTCGTGTGAAGATGGGTTTGCACGTTATTTTTGTAAAAATGACACGTTTATATTTCGATACATCGCGTTTTATTGGCTTTTTGGCATTTTGAAAAAATTTCACCGTTTTTTCCGTGTTTTTCCCGATTTTGGGACCGTGAAGCCGGTTCAGCATAAACAAAAACAGCGCCACCGGCCAAAGGACAATCCTTTGACCAGAGCGCCGGTATATTTCCATCTATTTTCAGCCTTGTCGGGCACCGCTGCACTCGGCCTGCCAGAGAGCCTCCTGCTCCGGCATGACCTGATAGCTTTTGTACTCCCGCAGAAATCCCTCATGCCCCACGAAGGACTTGGAATCTTCAAAGTCTTGGCTCGTGCCAGTTATACATATTAAACCAGCATTATTCTACTGTATCAAAAGCGTCAATAATGCGATACGTCTTGTTGATTTTATTCGCAGGTTGGAATACAATATATTTTATATAGTTTCGTCGAATAAACGATTTTGTGGGAGTTTTTTGAGCGGATAAGGGGGACCTATGGTAGAGTATTGTTCAATCCGGCAGACTTCTGAAAAGTGGGGAATTTCTGTTCGCCGGATACAGGTACTTTGCGCCGAAAAGCGTATTCCTGGTGCTATAAAAATCGGGTATTCATGGGCGATTCCTGCAAGCGCCGAAAAGCCAAAAGATGCCAGATTGAAATCTGGAAAGTATGTAAAAATGGTGCAAGGGTCCATTGACGTAGGAGGTACAGCGTGGTAGAAGAAATCCAATCCATTCCAGAAGCAAGATTGTTGCTCACCTCTCTGCGTTCGGTCGGTTATAACGAAGAAACTGCTATTGCGGACATTATAGATAACTGCATTTCAGCTAGAGCCCACAAAATCAAAATTCACTTTGACTGGGGAAAAAAGAGAATCTTGATTTCGGATGATGGTTTTGGTATGAACAAAAAGGAACTTATTGAGAATATGCGCATAGGTTCTTCTGATCCAAGTCAAAGCCGAGATAAAGATGATCTAGGGCGGTTTGGCATGGGGCTGAAGACAGCAGCATTTTCTCTTGGGAAAAAGTTGACGGTTATATCAAAATCAGATTCGGCTGTGTGTAATGCCTCTTGGGATTTGGACCAAATTCCGAATATTGGGTGGAACTTAATTATCCGAGACGAAAGCGAAATTTCTGAATTTTCATCTCAAATTGGTGAGCAAGGCACGATTGTTGTCATTGAAAATCTAGACCGCGTAATTGACAGCGACGACGAAAAAAAAGCCCAGAATAAATTTTATAGGATTGCAAGTAAAACTGAAAAACATTTGGCGCTTACATCCCATCGTTTTATCGAAGAAGACAATCTTATTCTGGAATTAAATGGTACTCCAATTAAAGCATGGAATCCATTTATTTTGGAAAATAGCGCAACACAGGAATTGCCGGAAGAGTCCCTCTTCTCAGATGATGGCCGTGCAGAGATAACGATTCAGCCTTATGTTCTGCCACATAAAACGAAATTTGCATCTGAAGATGATTATCAGGCGGCAGGCGGGCCTAAAGGATGGAATTATCATCAAGGCATCTATGTTTATAGGAACCGGCGATTAATCATCTGCGGGACTTGGTTTGATTACATAAAAAAAGAACCCGCATACAATCTGGCTCGCATTAAGATTGATATTACCTCAGCCAGCGATGAAGATTGGAAAATTGATATTAAGAAGTCAACAGCTTCACTGCCCAGTTATGTTAGGGAATCAGTTGAAAGAGAAATTGATCTTTGTACTGAAACTTCAGCTCGTGTATACAATTCACGCGGCAGTTACACAAAATCCAACGTCAGTGCCCCCAATCTAGATTATGTATGGGAGCAACGAAAAAAGAATGGCCGATATTCATTCCATATTAACAGAAAACACACCCTCCTGAGTAATATCAGAAAACAGCTGGATGATCAGGGAAAAGCAATGCTGTCGGCATACCTTGCTCTGGTTGAAAATTTTGCGCCATTCATGCAGTCCGGAGTGACAGATTCTCTGCAGAAAGGGAAAGCCGATATTGAACCCGATAAAACCTCTTTGGAATATCAGGTACAAATCAAAGAATTGACAGATATGATTTCGGTATTCCTGTCGCAGGGATTTACCAAAGAGGAAACTCAGTCTACATTACTGGATATGGCTAATTATAGACATCTCCGAGAGGACATTATCAGACTGGTGGAGGAAGCTCAATGATTAATACGCCGAAAAACTTGAATGATATTGAAGTCGGTTTATATAAGAGCGGATATGGGCTCTGTGAGAAGCTTGTAAAAGAAGAACATATGGCTATTGCGGCAGCAGTCGAAAAAACCGCAGCAAAATTTGCTGGGTTAAATATGATTTCTGATATGGAATGTTTTAAGAAGTTCCTGTTCAGTGAAGTGACTGCTTACACAGAGCCTTCTATTGGTGTGTGTGATCCAAATCTGGAAGATAAAACTTGGTGGGATGAGCTTAAGCAAGATCCGAAATTCAAACCGGAATATTGGAGCCGTTACTATGACTATCTGCTGAGAAAGCCCTCTTGGAGCATTGCGGCAGTAGAAGATATTAATTCGTCTACAGACGAAATTATGAATGCTTTGACCAATCCCCGTAAAGGCGTGGCTGGAGAACGGATGGGCATGGTGTTTGGCTATGTTCAATCTGGTAAAACGGCACATTATATCGGGATGATCAATAAAGCTTATGATGCGGGGTATCGTATCGTTATCGTCCTATCCGGCATCCATAACAGCCTTCGCAGCCAAACGCAGTCCCGCATCGATGAAGAAGTTTTGGGATATGAAACAAGTCTGGAGAATATCGGGGATATGACCCGAGAGCGTAATGTGATTGGCGTTGGAGTAGGCCCCCATAACCAGGTCGAAACTGTTGTCCAGTCAATTACGACACGAGACGAAAAAGGTGATGTCAATAAAAAAACGGAGGGTGTATCTATGATGCCCCCGTTCATGATCGTTACAAAAAAGAACGCCTCGGTTCTGCGCAAAATTCTGCGGTTCTTTCGTAAAAATCATTGTGCAGAGATTATAGGTGGAAAGAAGAAAATTCCTGCAAAATATCCTGCGCTCATTATTGATGATGAGGCAGATCAGGCTTCTATCAACACGAAAGAAAGCTATGACGATCAAGGAAATGTCCTAGATGATTATAATCCCACGACTATCAATGGCTTAATTCGGGAGCTACTTGGCATATTTGAATGCCGTTCCTATATCGGTTATACTGCTACACCTTTTGCGAATATTTTTATTCCTCCCCACATTGACGATGAAAAATACGGGACAGACCTTTTCCCCAGAGATTTTATATACAGATCTCCAAGAGCTGATCAGTATATTGGTGCACGAGAGTTCTTTGGATTAGGCAGTAACGAGGATATTCCTGCTATGCCGCTTTACCGGAAAATTGTGGACGGGGCAACGTATCTTGGCAGAGGAACCAAATCTACCGATCCCGTCGGAGAACTTCCCAAGGAGCTTAAATTGGCTGTGAAATACTTTCTCTTGTCTACTGCGCTTAGGAACTGCAGAGGACAAAGGAACAAGCCCAATACGATGCTAATCCATATTGTTCGCTTCGTTGGTCAGCAAAATAAGGTTAAACAAAAGGTTCTGAAATATTTTAAAGAAGAGATTGAGAATCATATTCGCTATGGCGATCCCATCATTGAAAGTGAACTTAAGTCGATTTGGGAAGAAGACTATGTCCCTACGACCAACAAAATGAGGGCGCAGTTCAGTAAGTATATGTCTGGATGTGATGATGTTAGCTGGGATTGCATCTGGTCTGAAGCTAAGCGTCTGATCGCTGACAAGGAAATCAGCGTATATAGCGTCAATGGCAAGAGTGATGATGTTCTTCTCTATAAGAACCATGAAGGAACACCATTCAATGTTATCGTCATCGGTGGTGACAAACTCTCCAGAGGTCTGACACTGGAAGGACTGACAGTAAGTTATTTCACTCGTAGCTCTAATACATACGACACGCTGATGCAGATGGGCCGATGGTTCGGGTTCCGTCCGGGATATTTGGATGCCTGCCGGTTGTTTACTACGCCTACTCTTCACGCAAGTTTTTCTCACATTTCTATGGCGACTGAGGATCTTGCGGCACAATTTGATTTTATGAACAGTGTTGTTCAGACTCCAAAAGACTTTGGCCTGCGGGTGGCATCCCATCCGACGTTGGAGATTACTAGTCGAAATAAGATGCGAACGGGTCAGGAGTTTAAGCGGGATTTCAGCTGCAAGCTGAGCCAGACTCGTGTTTTTGATATTGATGGTGAGCAATACGACAGAAACTTTGAAACTGTCGAAGACCTTCTGTATGCAATTAAAGGGTGCCGCATAACGGCGGAACAATATCAGCAACGGTTCGGGAGAAAAGCGCCCGGTGAGCATTTCTTCTATTTAGATGTATCTGCCCATGATATTGCAAACTTTTTTGAAAGCTATGAAACATCCAAAACTGCTACCAGAGCAAACAGCAAATATATTGCAGATTATATCCGCACCATGAACGCGGATGGAATTGGCGGTGTTAAATCATGGACGGTCTGCCTGATCAATGTCAGCGGTCATGGCAAGGCCTTTGATATTGCAGATCTTAGAAATGTAGGCGGAGGCATCTATAGAAAAGAAGGTTCAGGTGTAGATTCCTATGAAACCACTTGTTCCATCCACACGATGACATCTGCTGACCATGAGTATTTGGATTATGACAAGAATGCCTATGATAAAGCTCAGGAATTAAAGGAAAAGTATAAAAACGATCCTTCGAAAACAAAAATCAATGAAATTATTCGGAGAGAAACAAGGCCATTTTCAAATGGCCTGTTAATCCTATACCCAATTGGAGATGCAGGAGAGCTAACTGCTAAACGGGGAAATCATAAAACTCCCTTTGGCTTTGCTGCGGTATTTCCTGATCGCAAAGGAAAAGGCGATCTCAAATCCTATCGGATGAATGATATTGCATTGGAGAAAGACAGCAATGAGTTTTACGGCTGATATTTACAACGAAATATTGTCCGACATATCTTCAGGGGCGGGTCAAACTTTTCCCTTTGCGATGCGTCTAGTGAAGTTTGACAATGGCATTATGATTGCTTTTGCAGTTAACATTGCCACAAAAATGCGATCAGCGTTTTTATCTGTGACATCAGAAGCTCCCAAGAGCAGATTCCCACACTGGAAAGGGGTTGAAATTGAATCTGCTACACTGCCAGCATATGGAATTGATACGCCTTTTGTAGGTCTTTCTCAACTGCCGAATAGTGCCAATGACATTTTTGAAATTGTTGTTGAAGACCTGAGAAGCCAGTTGGAAGCAGCAGAAAACACCGTAAAATCCTTATCTGTCATTATCAAAGTTCTAACAAAGTGGAAGGAGTTTTTTGCCTCTAATAAAGAGTTAGTGATGTCTGAAGAACGTCAGCAGGGGCTTTATGGGGAATTGTTGTTTTTGAGCGAGTGCTTGGATTCACAAGGAATAGAGGCCGTTTCACATTGGGCCGGCAGTGAAGATGAAACTCATGATTTCTATTTTGGCCCCCATGCAGTAGAAGTTAAAACTACCTCTGCGCAGGCTCCCTATTTTGCCAGCATCAGCAGTGAATACCAGCTGGATAATAGTGACATCCCAGGAAAATTATTTCTGCGATTCTATGCGTTTCGCAGAAGTCATAGCGGGGGTGAAAAATTGCCGGAACGAATTGCCGCTATTCGCAGCAGGCTGTGTAAAGATGCATCCATTTTGCAGAAGTTTGATGAAAAGCTTAAGAAGTATGGCTATTTTGATGAAGCTGCAGATAGCTATACCATTGGATACTTTCAGCGAGATCTTTATTGCTTTTCAGTAGGTGACAATTTTCCGAAAATCACGAAAAAAGCTATACCGTTGGGCGTTGCGGATCTTACATATAGGGTTAGCATCATGCTTTGCATGCCGTATGCCCAAGACATAAAATCCGTATTTGAAGTTTTGAAAGGAGGGGCCTGATTAATGGTAACCGAGAAAGTACTCGAATTCTACGAAGAATTTCGAGATGAGATTCTTGGATATGTGAAAGCGAACGGCCCCATGTCTACAAACACGGCTTTTAAAACTTTGTTTCTGTCCTACCTAACAGAAGCGGGAGAAACTCTTGTTTCGGACTGTACACTGGTAGATTTCAAAAAAGACGGGGAAAATATGAAACTGGATGGATATGCGTTCAGTGAATATTTCCATTCACTTACCTTGCTTGTAAGTAAATATCAGGCTAAGCCGCAACCGGAGAAGGTAAAGAAAACTGAAATCGACAGGCTTTTGAAAAAAGCACTGAAATTTTATAAGACTTGCGGAACAGACTCGTTTGATGCCTTAGAGGAATCCAGTGATGGTTATCAAGCGTATGAGTTTATCAAAGCACATAAAGAGGATATTGAAACAGTTAATATCATTTTGCTGACCAATGATGAAACGATCCAATACATTCCAGAAGATACCCGTAATGGAAAGGTAACTATTCGCTTCGACGTTTGGGATATTGAACGATTGTATCAGAGTATCCTTGGCGGTGCTGCTGTGGAACGTCAGCTTGTTGTAAAGCTGAAGAAAAAGTATGGAGCATCTTTGCCTCTAATTAAAGTCAGAGGCGATAATGAAATCTATGACTGCTATATTGGCGTTATCTCCGGTGAACTTTTGGCACGTATCTATGAAGTTGAGGGACAAGATCTAATTCAAAAAAATGTCCGTTCGTTTCTGCAGGCAACTGGCAAGGTCAACAAAGGAATCAAGTCATCATTAGCCAGTGAACCTCAAATGTTTATGGCCTACAACAATGGTATTTCAACAGTTGCAGACAGTATTGATATTGATGAAAGTCAGAGCAATGACAGTGTTGTGACTATTACAGAAATCACAGGCTGGCAGATTGTTAATGGTGGTCAGACCACAGCATCAATTTATAACGCTTATAAGTCAAAACTTCCTTTAGATCAGGTAAATGTACAGATTAAGCTGTCTGTTATCAAGAAAAAAGACCAGGCAGAAGATATTATTCATAATATCTCCAAGTATGCAAACAGCCAAAATAAAATCAACATGTCTGATTTCAATGCTAATGATGCATACCATGTAAAGATGGAACGCCTGTCCAGGGCCACACCAATTCCTGTTGCGAGGGGTAAATCGACAAACTATTGGTTTTATGAAAGAGCTAGAGGACAGTATTTGGTTGAATTGAATCGGCAGCCAACTGCAGCAGCTAAAAAAGAATTTAAGAACCGCTGTCCTAAGAACCGCTGTATTTCTAAAACGGTAGCGGCTAAATGCGTGATGGCCTATCAAGGGTATCCATATATTGTCAGCAAAGGCTTGGAAACGAGTTTTGTCTATTTTTCAGATATGGTTTCCAAGGGCAAATTCCCTGAGCCATCTGAACAAAGCTACATTGACATGATTTCCAAAGTGATACTATTCAATAGCTGCGATGAAATCATCAAGAATTTGAAGTTTGGCGGTTTTAAAGCTCAGCAGGATTACTATACCGTGGCACTGATTGGGAAATATTTTTCAGATTTGATTAGCTCTCAGGAAATCTGGAATAACCAGAGAATCAATGCGGAAACAGCAAAGGTCATAGAAGAATTGGCCTATTTTGTGTGGGAACATTTTAAGAATCCCACAATTCCTGGCGTCAATATCGGACAGTGGTGTAAAAAGGAAGATTGCTGGGAGTTGCTTCAGAGGCGTTATGAAGCAAAAACGAAAAAGCGGGAGAATTAAAAACCATGCCATATTCAGTAGTAGATCTGTTTGCAGGAGCTGGTGGATTGAGTCTGGGCTTCATGCAGACAGGTAAATATGAGATAAAAGTTGCTTTTGAGCGAGAGCCGTACATGCGGGCAACTTACCATCGCAACCATCCGAATGTTGAGTTGCAGGGAGATGTCTGCGGTGCAGATTATGCAGACATACAGAGAAAATACGGACCTATTGACGTTGTCATTGGCGGACCTCCCTGTCAAGGGTTTTCAAATGCAAACCGTCAGAAGAGCCATGCAATCAGCCAGAACAATATGCTGGTAAAACAATATGTTCGGGCGATTAGAGAGTTGCAGCCCAAAGCGTTTGTCATGGAAAATGTCAGCATGCTTCGATCTGATGTTCATCGATTCTATATGGAGGAAGCTGATCTCGATATTGTAGAAAAGTATGAAATTGCCAATAAGAACACTCCTTTGCATTTACTAGATTCAGAATTTGTATTTGCCGATGCATTAGAGATAGTCCAAAATTTAAGTGAGTTGCAGAAGAACCTTTGGCCGGAAAATCATTATCGAGAGCTCAATATCATATACAAAGGTGGAAAAAACGCTGATAAGCTTAGAAAAACCTTAGTAAAGCATCAGTGTAAGCTTACTAAGATTGCTCAGCCTTATCTCGATTCGGATTCAGACAGTTATATTTCGCAGAAGTCTAAAGAAGCATTCCAAGCTATTATTGACTATTTTGATGGCGCTCTTGAAATCGATAAAATTCACAACATAATCGAGCCTGCGATTATGATTCAGCGAATGCTTAGCAAAGCAAAAGAAATTTTTGATAACCATATACATGTGGATTCGTATGAATGCACGGAAAAAGATGGCCTTTTGGCAAATATTCGTTCATTTGCGGTCTTTGATTACCTAAAAGGTATTTTGACATCAGAAGACGAAGGCTATGTGATTAATAGCGGTGTGCTATGCGCTGCCGATTTTGGTGCTCCACAAAAGAGAAATCGCTTTGTCGTCATGGGAATTAAGAAGAGTATTTCTAATGTGGTATTCTTACCTCCTAAGAAAATTAAAGACGGACATTATAAAACAGTTCGTGATGCAATTTCTGATTTGGAAGACGTCTCCCCTGTCTATGATTTAGCGGATGATGAGAAGGGAATCCCCCTTAAGCATAAGAGAGGGCTGAGTTCAGTAGCACAGCAATTGAGAGATTCAGACGTTTTAAGAAACCACATCGTTACTAAAACGACTGATGTTGCATTGAAAAGATTTAAGGCATTACACCAAGGAGAGAATTTCCATAGCTTAGAAGATTCGCTTAAAACCAATACCTATACCGATGTAAAGCGAACCCAAAATACAATTTATTTACGGTTGAACTATAATGAACCAAGCGGGACAGTAATTAATGTTAGGAAGTCTATGTGGATTCATCCCACACGGGATCGGGCAATCAGTGTTCGAGAAGCAGCTAGACTGCAGACATTCCCTGATAGTTTTGTATTTTGTGGTACTAAAGATAAACAATACCAGCAGGTGGGAAATGCAGTGCCTCCGATTATGGCAAAGGCAATTGCTAAGCAACTCGCGACAACTTTAGGGAAAAAACTTCGTAAGGCAGAACAAGAAAATGGCAGATAATCACTCAAAAGAAGTTCGCAGCAAAAATATGTCACATATTCGAAGCACGAATTCAAAGCCCGAAGTGATTGTTAGGAAGTATCTTTTCTCTAAAGGCTTTCGATATAGAAAAAATGTTCGTACCTTACCGGGATGTCCTGATATTGTATTGCCTAAATATCATACCGTAATTTTTGTAAACGGCTGTTTTTGGCATAAACATGACTGTGGACGGTTTGTGTGGCCTTCTTCCAATGTTGAATATTGGATACCTAAAATAAACCGAAACGTTGAGCGAGATAAGGAAAGCTACAAAAAACTTTTGGAAATGGGATGGAGAGTTTTGGTTGTTTGGGAGTGCGAGCTGAAAAAGAATGTGCGTGAACAGCGGCTGGAGCAACTAATGAAAGAGATCAAAGAGGTATAACCATATGGAACTCAGAGAGCACAAATCGGGACACAATTCCAAGAGCTTACTATTACGGATGCTGTGAAATTCTTTGTCAACTAGTGAAGCGGTGCCCTATCATGAGCTGATACTCAACTCTCTTCACTATGGCCTTAACATAAATAAAATGCGATATCAAATTCTTTTAAGCAGAAATTTCTGGGTAGAGAAAGCATAGGTGCGAAATATGAGTCATGGCACGAAACCATATGGAATTATCATGAGTTCTGGGGCTAAGAGCATACGCGCAGATGGCATCATAGTTCCCCCTAAAGATATCGTTATTTGATTTAAGTTAGTGTGCAGATAGTAATACTGCTTGATGAAGGTTATTCAATTGCAAGAAAAGCTGAAAAAACTTTATACGCTGCAGAAACACACCTTTTGAGTGAGCCCTATATAAAACAGCGGTGGCCTTCCCTTTTAGGAACCCCACCGCGCTTTCGTTTTTACCTGTTACCGCTGTACTCAGCCTGCCAAATTGCCTCCTGCTCTGTTGCGACCTGATAGCTTTTGTACTCCCGCAAAAATCCCTCATGCCCCATGAATGATTTGGAACCTTCAAAGTACAGATAAATTGCCTTGGCCCGTGCCAGCGGATCTGGGTAGAAAGTGAAATGGACCTCCTTGGTGGCCCAACTGTGGACGCTGGCAATGGGAGGCTCCCCGAAAGGAAACCGGTCATAGAAAGCGTTTTTCTCTGAGACCCAAGTGACCAGATCCTGGTCACCGCACAGTAGCACCCAGACGGGATGCTCCCCCTGCGGGCAGGCAAAGCAGCCCTTGCCGATCAACGCACGGAAAATATCACTGAAGCAGGTGTTGCTATCCAGTGGGAAGGTACAGAGTTCGCCGCTTCCGGGGAGCCGGACCTGAATCCGGGAATTTTGGGATGTTTGGTTCATGGTACACCTCTCATTCCATGACTTTGACGAAGCGGAACATTTCGTCGGGGCCGTCCTGCTCCTCGTCGTTCTGGGGCGGCAGGTCAAGCGGATGCTGTTCGGTGAAAAACTCCACGATCTTGAAGCCGCATTTGTTGAGGTAAAAGTGGATGTTCCGCTTTTCAAAATACGGGGTGAAGGTTTCCCACACCTTGGTTTCGGGGTGCAGTGCTTCCACTGCCTGCCATGCGCCGTAGCCGATACCACGGCTGTGGACTTCCGGGTCGGTGAACAGGATTTCCAGCTCGTTGTGGTGGGTGGCCCGGTCGATTTTCAGGATCACGCCGCCGACCTTCTGCCCGTCGCAGATAATGCGGTAGGCTTCGCTGTCCGGCGCATCCAGACAGGCTTCGATGGTCTTGCGGGAGATGATCTCGCCCTGGCAGTCCAGATGATCGTCCCGCATTCCAAATTCCTGCATGGCACCATACCAGAAGGCCCGCTGGTTGTCCAGAATGAACTGCTCCCGGTCGGCGGCCTCCAAGGGGATCAGACTGACGGATGTGTGTTGCATTATTGCCCTCCTAAAGAAAAACGCCCGATCACTACAGCAACTGCAATAACCGAGCTCACTCGACATCTTATCCGACAGGCGGCCTGCAAGCCTTTGCTTACGATCCCCTACACTACGGTGTACTGTCCTCCGATGACAGCACCATCATAGCGTATTGGGAACGGGATTGCAAGCCAACCGACTTGTTGTCGCCTTTTCCAATAAAAAGATTCATTGTTTCTTGTAGAAAATGCTGTTATAATTTTCTTGACCACCATTACCAATCCTTGTCCGACACGTTCAATCGGAGTTTGTAACATTTCGTGGCCCGCAGTTTTTGCAAGTTCTATTATGGGAATACCTTATCAATTTTTGAGGAGCTGAAAATATGTGTAATGGGCTTGAAAAAGGACCAGATGCCGCTCTGGAACCGTTGATGAAAACAAGTTGTCCTCCTGTGATGCCGGAACTTGATTTATCTGCCAATACCACAAAAATCCCTTTATCCGATCTGTCTACTTTAGGGGTGGCATTTCAGCCCCTGACGGCTGCGATTCAAACTGTGGTTTCTGGTGGCGGTGGTTCTGGGCTGTACTATGTAAACACCAAAGGTATGCAAATGTTTTCAACAAGTGAGGGCTATATCGGCTCACTGAAAACTGCTGCCGGTGCTGTTGGTGGTGGACAGGCCCGGATGACCGCCCTTCCCTGTGATCCGACAATGCTTTTTATGGCGGTCGCTTTGATGGGAATCAACCAAAAGCTAGACAACATCCAAGAAGCGCAGCAAGAAATCCTTGCCTTTCTGGAGGAGAAGGAGCGTGCTGTCCTCCAAGGAAACCTTAATGCGTTGAATGACATCATGAACAGCTACAAATTCAACTGGGATAATGATACCTTTAAGACAAACAAGCACATCCTTGTGCAGCAAATCAAAAAGGAATCCGAAGCCAGCATCATCCTCTACCGCGACCAGATTGCACAGAAATTGAAAAAACGTTCTCTGATTCATGTGGATCAGGAGGTCAACGCCACGTTGAAAAAGCTGCAAACCCAGCTGCGAGACTATCAGCTGGCATTGTACCTGTACGCTTATTCTACCTTCCTGGAAGTGATGCTTCTTGGGAACTTCGAGAAGGATTATCTGGACAGTGTAGAACAACGTATCTCCGAATATACATACCAGTATCGGTCTCTCTATACCGACTGCTACAATCTGATGGAGGAATACTCCAAATCCTCCATCCAGTCCGGTGTACTTGGCGGGCTCGCTGTTGCCAGTAAATTGATGGGAGAGGCCATTGCCAAAGCCCCGGTGATCAGCAAATCGCAGTTGGACGAAAATCTGATCAAGGCAAGCGGCAAATTGAACCGCCACGGTGAGAAACGCACCACTGATGCATTGCAGGGACTTATTCAAAATCGTGCAAGTGTGACCCTACCCTTTATAGAGAATCTCCGCTCGATCAACAATCTTCATAATAAACCGACAGCCTACCTGTTTGATAGTGAAAACATCTATATTCAACAGGCCACATCTGCGACGGCATGAGCAGAATCAAAATGCGCTGGATGATTTTGGAAACTACTCTCAACGACAACTGCTTTCACATGTCATAAAAGCATTGTTCTCGGACTGTCTGAAAAGACAGTCTGAGGACGGTGCTTTTTTATTTTGCAAAGCCAAACATGACAGACAGTTGTCCGGTTGCTATGGTATAATACAGGCAAAAGAACAAAGGGCGGTGATTGCCATGAAAATGGATCGGCTGATCGGTATTTTGTCTATCCTTCTTCAGCGGGAACGGGTCACCGCACCGGAACTGGCGGAGCAGTTCGAAGTGTCCCGCCGCACCATCCAGCGGGACATCGAAGCTCTCTGTCGGGCAGGTATCCCCATCACCACCGCGCAAGGTGCTGGCGGCGGGATCTCCATCATGGAGGGATACAGAGTGGATCGCACGGTTCTCACCGCCCCAGAGATGCAGGCCATTCTGGCGGGGCTGCGCAGTCTGGACAGCGTCAGCGGCACCCGGCGCTATGCCCAGCTCATGGAAAAGCTGTCCGCCGGAAACAGTACCCTGATCTCCGGCGGTACCCACATGCTCATCGATTTGTCCTCGTGGTACAAAAGCAGCCTTGCCCCTAAAATCGAAACCATACAGAATGCTATGGAACAGCACCACCTTGTACATTTCACTTACGACGCGCCCAGGGGCACCTCAGTGCGCAGTGTGGAGCCCTATTATCTGGTCTTTCATTGGTCCACCTGGTATCTGTGGGGCTGGTGTCAAACCCGGCAGGACTTCCGCCTGTTCAAGCTCAACCGCATGACCGACCTTTCTAACGGAGAGCCCTTTTCACCTCGTCCGGCCCCTTTGCCGGACCTGGACCCGGAGCGGATTTATCCAACTCAATATCAGGTGTGTGTCCGCTTTGCCCCGACCTGCCGTTGGCGGCTGGTGGAAGAATACGGTGCAGACAGCTTTACCGTACAGCCGGACGGCTCCTTGCTTTTCCGCCGGGGGTTCCCGGACACAGACAGTGTAATCAGCTGGATTCTCACCTTTGGAGACGGCGCTGAGCTTCTGGAGCCTGCCGAGTTGCGGGAACAGCTGGGGGCTCTTGTCAGGCGGCTGGCCCAGCGCTATGAGAAACGGAGGTAGCTATGGCATCTCATTCTGATTATGTGGAGTATGTGGTGGAACAGCTGCGCGGTGCCGGTAGCGTCCGTGCCCGCAAAATGTTCGGAGAATACGGCCTGTTCTGCGACGGTACCTTCTTCGCCGTCATCTGTGATGACCAGTTGTTTATCAAAATCACTCCACAAGGAGAAACAGCCTTTCCCGACCTGCCAAAGGCCCCGTCCCATGAAGGAGCCAGCGATTCCTTTGTGATTGAGGACGTGGATGACCCAACCATGACGGTGGAATTGACCCGCATCACCTGTGAAGCGCTGCGAAAAGCGGCATCCCAAAAGCGGAGGAAATGAAGATGGCTTTTGACTACAAGAAAGAATACAAGGAGTTCTATCTGCCGCCCAAAACACCGGGTATCGTCACGGTGCCTGCCATGAACTTTCTGGCGGTGCGCGGGCATGGAGACCCTAACGAGGAAAACGGTGCCTACAAACAAGCCATCGGCCTTTTGTATGCGGTGGCCTACACCATCAAAATGAGCAAGATGGGCAGCCACAAGATGGATGGATATTTTGACTATGTGGTGCCGCCGCTAGAAGGCCTGTGGTGGCAGGAAGGCGTACAGGGCGTGGACTACAACCGCAAAGAGGACTTTTGCTGGATTTCTATGATCCGTCTGCCGGACTTCGTCACCAAGGCGGAGTTTGATTGGGCCGTGCAGGAAGCCTCCCGCAAAAAGAAACTGGACTGCTCTCCGGTGGAGTTCTTCACCTGGGAGGAAGGTCTGTGCGTCCAGTGCATGCACATCGGCCCTTATGATGACGAGCCCGCTACAGTTGCCGCTATGGCGGAATACGCCAAAGCGCACGGTTACACGGCGGACTTTGGTGAGAACCGATTCCACCATGAGATTTATCTGAGCGATGTGCGCCGGTGCAAACCGGAAAGCCTGAAAACTGTGGTGCGCCATCCGGTGCGAAAGGTGGAGCATGTATGAAAGGCTTTACACGGGAACATACCGAGTTCAGCCTGTGTGGTCTGAACTGTCTGCTCTGCCCCATGCAGGTAGGCGGCTACTGCCCCGGCTGCGGCGGCGGACCGGGCAACCAGAGTTGTGCCATTGCCCGGTGTTCACTGGACAAAGGCGGGCATGCCTTTTGCAGTGATTGCTCCTCTTACCCCTGCGCCCGGTATGACGAATTTGATGCAGCAGATTCCTTTGTGCCTCATAGCCGCCGTGCTGCCGATCTGGCCCGCGCCCGGGAATTGGGGCCGGATACCTACATAGACGAACTGCGGGCCAAGCGGACAATTCTGGATAAGCTGCTCGCCAGTTATAACGATGGCCGCCGCAAAACCTTCTATTGCGCGGCGGTGTACCTGCTGCCGTTGGAAGATTTAAAAAACGTTGTGGCCAAGCTGGAGGATCAGCCGGAATGTGCCGTCAAAGAGCGGGCAGCAACTGCCGTGAAGATGCTGCAAGAGACTGCCGATGATCACGGTGTTCCTCTGAAGCTGAAAAAGAAGAAGGGGTGATTGTGTGGCGGTTTCTAAAGTAACACGCTCGTTTCCCTGTACGGTAGAACAGCTGTGGCAAATCGTGACCGACCTGTCGCACACCGACTGGCGCAGTGATCTGGCGCGGGTGGAAGTTCTGGACGAAACCCGCTTTGTGGAGCATACCAAGAGCTGTTATGCCACCAATTTTGCGGTTACAACCTGTAAGCCAAAACAGTTTTGGGCCTTCACAATGGAAAACGGGAACATGTCCGGCTTCTGGGAGGGACGGTTCGAGGCAGTGGGAGGTGGTTCCCGGTTGACCTGCGTGGAAACCGTCAGCGGCAAACGCTGGTGGATGCGCCCCTTTGTCCCGAGCTATCTGAAACGACAGCAGAAACTGTATATGGATGATTTGGTCCGGGAAGTGAACCGCATCACAGCGGGAAATGCTGCCCAGTGATCAGTCCAATGTAACCCGGAGGTGACCCCCTTGATCATCAGCGCCAGCAGGCGGACCGACATTCCCGCCTATTACCCCGATTGGTTTTGCAACCGCATCCGGGAGGGCTTTGTCTGCGTCCGCAACCCCATGAACTTCCATCAGGTGAGCCGCATCTCCTTGTCACCGGATGTGGCGGATGGCATCGTATTCTGGACCAAGAATCCGCGGCCGCTGATGTCTCGGCTGGAGGAACTGCGGGCATACCCGTTCTATTTTCAGTTCACCCTGACCCCATACGGAAAAGACGTGGAACCGGGTGTGCCCAGCAAGAATGATGTAATCCTACCTGCCTTTCAGGAGCTATCCCGCAAGATTGGCCCCGAACGGGTGATCTGGCGGTATGACCCTATTTTATTCACCGACCGGTACACGATGGACTACCACATTACCTTTTTCAGCCAGTTGGCCCGACGGCTGGAAGGCTATACCCGCAAATGCATCATCAGCTTTGTGGACCTCTACCGCAACACCCAGTTCAACATGAACGGGCTGGGCTTTGCGGCCCTTACAGAGAAGGAAATTGTGGAGCTGGCTCAACGGTTGGCCGATATTGCGGGTAAACATCAACTTGTGCTGGAAACCTGTGCAGAACAAATAAACTTGGAACAATACGGTATTGCCCACGGCCATTGCATTGATTGTTCCTTGCTGGAACAGATTGCCGGATACCGACTTACGTTGGAGAAAGACAAGAATCAGCGCCCGGAATGCGGCTGTATGGCCAGTATTGACATTGGTATGTACGACACTTGCCGCCACGGGTGCAAGTATTGTTATGCTACGCATAGTTTGAAAACTGTTGGCCGCAATACGCAAGCCCATGATCCGAACTCACCACTGCTCTGTGGGCAGATTCTGCCGGAGGATGTGGTAAAGAAACGGGCGGTAAAGTCCTGCAAAGAGGGGCAGATGCGGTTTTATTGATTTATGGTTAATTGAAAGCATTCCCCGGAGAGTGTATTTTACTCTCCGGGGAATGCTTTTGTAAATTTTTTCTGAAAGATAGGCATGGGGACAATCGTCAGGAATCCTAGAATCTTGACGTGGTTCCTGCCGCGTGTTACGATGAGAAAAAGGCGTAAAGATATACGCTTTTTTGCGTTTTTACGATATTTTATCGCCAAATTTCGACAATTATCGAGGACCTTTTCATGCCGACAAATTTTGTCTTTCGCTTTGAAAAAGCGAATCTTTTCATTCCGTTCCAAATGCCCAACAAAAGGCAGCGGCAGGCAGCCGTAAACCGGCAAACCACACCGGAGGATGCCAGACGATCTTCCGTAATTGCGCGTATGGAGAAAATCAAAGACCAGCTGCAAATTCCGGAGTATGTGGAAGAAAACCAGCCCCGAGTATGGCTGGAAGAATCCTATGACTTGGGAGATCTGGTCTTTGCTGTGCTGGACATTCCCTGGAAGGCTTTCTACGAGAAAGCCCAGAGCCTTCTGGAACAATACAAGGACTACGAAATGGCTATCCGCACGGATCTTCTCACACAGGTGGATTGGCGCCACTATCAACCGCCGCAGCCGGAGAAGGAATCACGTGAGCCGTTGTTCAAGAAATGGTTTCCGCTGAATCTGTTTACCCGTCCGGCCCAAAAATCCTCTGTGCAGGAGCCTCCTGCAGCAACAGAAGGGATATCAAACCGCACTCCCCGCACGATTGCCCAGGGATTGGCTGCTCCGGAACAAACAGCCTATTGTCAGGTGGCGCAGCTGTATAACGATGTGAAGAATTCTTTATCCGATTATCCGGCTATGGCCGCCTTGTTGGCTCACTATTGCACCAACGCCGCATCGGATTATTATCTGCAAACCATTAAAACGCTGGATATGACAAGGCTGACCGATCTTGACCGCAGTATCATGGAACAAAACGGCTTTTTAAGAGTATTGCATCATGAGATCTATTGGTGCAATGCGCTGGTGCAGTGCAGTGAATGTGTGGAGCGATATATGAAAAGTTTCCCCACACCCGATTTTCTCATGAAATCCTATGCCGGGATGGATGATCGGGAACTGTGCGCAGCATCGGTGACCATTCTGAAAATGATGGCTGAACAATTCCGTCTTTTGGCGGATTTCCAGCCGGAACTGTCCAGTCTGGTTCAGTACACGTTGGTGGAAGCAGATCTGCACCCGGACAAAAGCGCCGACCAGCGCTACGGGGATGCTTTGCTTGTGAGACACTCCGGTGTTGCAGCCGGGCAGAAATTATACGAACAGCTGCGGCTGCGTATGCTGGGGCGATTGTCTCTGCCGCAGGAAAAAGCCTCCTCCAGAAGACATCCGGATATCGCCAGCCGCAGCTATTTTGTTGCGGACAATCTTCCGGCTGTTGCCATGGCGGAATTTGTGCAGCTGTGCAGCCAGCATGAAACCGCCCGAAAATGCCAACATTGCGGGATGCTGTTTTTGTCCAAGAATACAGGTGCAAAATGCTGCAACCGAAAGAGCCCTAATGGAGGGCTACGCACCTGCCGTGAGGTTCGCAAAGAGGAAAGAGCCAGTGAACGGGAAGTTCCGCCCCCAGTTGATGTTCTCAACAAGGTCAATAAACGGATGAACGGCAGACTTTCTCGTTCTTTGGGTATGACCACAGAGCGCCGTGCCAGTATCCTGAAGATCTGGCGCAAAGAGGTCAAACCTCTTGTGCAGGAAGCAACCGATCATCCAGAAACCTTTGATGAAGAGGCTTTTGATGCGCGGCTGTGCGAGATCTTTGATAGGGTCCGCCAAGAACAAGCTGCTGAGGAGCGACGCAGGCAAGAGGAAGCTGCCAAGAAGCGAAAGCGGAAAGCATAAAATTATAAGAATAATTTATCACCAAAAAATATTGCGTGGGTCGAATTTTGCTTTTATCCGCAAAGTTATGTCTCAAATTGGACACTGTTTTTCTGTTCTTCCATTGCATATACTTTTTCAAACCAACATAAGATTTCTTCCGTGTAAAAGGATACTCAATCAAAGCTTTTAGTCTGCGATAATTTATTTTATGTGTTTTTATATCGTTTCAACTGCATCTATTGCGACATAGAGTAAAAAATGGTATACTAAACTTAATATTAGAGTAGTTGTGAAAGCTTAAAGCATAGTCCTCAATTGATTTTCCACAATCTTAAATTTAGGAGATGATTATATGCCTATTTTAAAGAATTTCTTATTCTGTCTGAACACCAATAATACAAATGGAACAAATAATGTGACGGGGATTCTTTGTGCGATATCGCCGGAGTATGTTCCTGGCTTATATAGTTTTGCTGTGAATTTTTCTGTTCTGGATTTAGCCGAGGGTGTTCATAATTTTTCTCTAAAATTTAGTAATCCAAATGGAGAACTAGTGACTTCCATTGAAAATGCGACAGTTAATTATATTAAAGATCGCAATAGTAACTTGCCAGATGAATATCTTGGCGTGAATGTCGCAGCTAATTTCCAAAATGTTGACATTAAAATTTCTGGTTTGTATTCAATGGATGTAATACTTGACGGACAGTCTCTACAAAAGGTTAGTGTCTTTGTAAAAGGGAAAAACGAGAAGTAATAATTATGACTAACATATGCACTTTTGCCCCAACTTGTGTGTCACATTCACTAACTGAATGGCTTGCAACCCAGCAAAGTGAGTGTTTTTCTTACTGCTCAGTTGGCGCTGAAAAAGAAATCATTAGCATTATGCAGTCCTGGGTACAAAGTATGAATAATTATATACAAGACCTGCATAATAATTCCATGATAGAAAGTGATCAAGCAAAGCAATGTTCTATTTCGGTGTGTAATGAAACGAATATGCGAAAAGAGCAGAATCTCCGTCGTCTCGATGAAATATCCACTTTGCAAGATAACTGGGACGGATACGGGGCAAAAGCTTTTTCAGAAACGTTAATTCAGGTTTGCAAAAACATAGTTTCTGCATTGGAATTCCAGCCCTTAATATTTCCTACTGGGCGGCGAAGCGTACAATTCCAATATGAACTTGATGATAGAAGCTATCTAGAATTTGAAATTTTTGAAACTAGTGTCGCTTGCTTGCAGGTTCCACAAAGAGATTATGCCAAGGCAATTACAACTGAATTTCCTGCTTCCGATATTGAAAGAATAAAGGAAATAGTGAAGAAGTTTTATGAATAATATTGTAACAAGAGATGAGTGCTTGTACCGAGCAGTTAAAAGATCTCAACCATCAACAATTGATAGTACCGGGAGACCTACTTCTGCTCTTTTTAAGCAAGATAATGGCGTATCTGTGGATAGAGATGGCCAGCGAGATGAGCAACTAATCATTGATACTGTCAAAGCGAACTTTCAAAAGCGTTTTAAGGGCTTGGTAAGTGTTGGAGCGGATATATGTATAGATAACAGCATGGCTGTGATACCAGCTCCTTCTAGCTCTAATGTATATCACGCTGAAATTTTTGAGAATGAGCAAAAAAGTCCTCTCAGCCAATTGAAAGCACTAATACTTGCTGATTCCGCAAAGGTGGTTGTACTCGATAACAGTGTTGAATGGGTCAGCGTTTAATCATTTATATTATATTGACTATTTCCATTTAAAGGAAATAGTGTTTTGCCCTTCTTCCCAGCCAAAGCTGTAAACTTTGCTGCTCCTCCACATGAGCGTAAGACATAGGATATTACATAGCATGAGTGATCAATCATCCACTTATTGCGCCAGGGAATGGCGTAACGCTTAGGCACCTTTTCAATTCCTTCTGGCAGCATGGTGTCGGAGAAATCTTCTAGAAAATTTGGAGACTTGTCAGAAGGCATATAAGCAAGAACAACGGCGTATCCAACCTCTGGATACGCCGTTGTTACTTCTTTCAGAACTGAACGCACCAAACGGTCAAAATTGCCCTGATTTCCAACATAGAACATGGTTACTCCGTGATTCTCGATTAAATCCACCACCGCCGCATGAATTTTCGGTTTGATGGTTTCCGGACAATCTCGATGACCAAAGAACGTACAACTTTTCAACTAGTCCACCTCCCTGTACTATTTTCATCATATCATAATAGCTTGAAATAGTACAGTTACAGGGACTATTTTGCCGTTCCGTACTCCTATAATTGTGGTAGTACAGCAAAAGGGACGGTGGTCACATGAAACTGAATGAAGCGGTCAGCCAGCGACTTCAGGAATTGCTGAAAGAGCGTGGCATGACCCAATATCAGTTATCCATGAAGAGCGGCGTTCCTAAGTCTACCATTGGCAACGTTGTAAACTGTATGTACGACTCCGTAAAACTGCGCATCATCCACGAATTGTGTCAGGGCATGAATTTGAACATCAGCGATTTTTTCAATTCACCCATGTTTGAAGAAGAGAATCTTGAACCGTAAGGCTGCCGGTGTGAACCGGCAGCCTTTTTATATGTGTCTTACATGGGTTCCGCGTCAATCCAGTCGATGATGCCGTACACGTTTGCTGTCAGAGTGCAACTCCAGAAGGTACGGTCATGGGCCTTGGCAAAGTCGATGGTACATTTGCGGGGTGCGTAGCGTTCCCCGGCACCGCGCCAGCAGGCCAGGCGGATCTTTTCGCCGGTCTCCAGGTCGGTGAAGTAGCAGAACAGGCACATGTGCTTGCCCCAGGTGCGGTGATCAAGGCGCAGACGGAAAGTTCCGGCCTTTTCGGGGCGCTGATACTGCTGCAGGTTGGCTTTCATGCGTTCTTCGTAAGTAGTCAAAATTCCATAGGGATTCATAGTCTTTATCCTTTCTGTGATGGGGTGGCTATCGTTCTTTCTGATGGGCGGCACGCTGCTGCTCCCGGTCGTTCAACAGTTGGATGTTCTCCCGCATACGTTTGACACGAGAAGGGATTTGCCGGGCAGTTTTCAGTTCCTTTCGGGTTTCGGTGATCTCTTTGGTCAGTCCATCCTTTTCCGTGTGGAGGGCTTCGCACTCGGTCGGGTCGCGGCAGCGGCGCAGTCGATTGCGGCACTTGGTGCGCCGGGCCTCCAGATCAGTCAGTTTCTGCTCCTGCTCCGATGTAAAAGCAGCTACGTCCTCTGCGGTATTCAGCGAATGCCGTTCCAGAAGATGCAGCTGCTTTTCAATTTCTGCCCAGCGGCGGTAATCCTCCCGCATGGCCGGATGAGGTGGGCGGTAGTTGGGTGTTGTGGTAGGCAGCTTCCCCAACAGGTAGCAGTAATACAGGTAGGTGCGGTAGATGCCGAACGCCTCCATAATGGCCTTACGGAAGTCCTGCCGCAGCTTCTGGTAATGGGGATGCACCGGAGGATACCGTTTGTTGTAGATCTCCATGCGCTTGAAAATTCCCATCTCATGATTCTGCTGGATGCGCTGAGCCATTGCCTGCGGGGTGTATTCCTCGCCCAGTGTTTTGAAGCGCACGGCGCGGCGGTCATGGGGCAGCTTGATAGTCGGGTATTTGTGGTTGGGATTGAAGTCCACCTCGTAACCCATCTTGCGCAGGATACGGGGCAGATCACGGGGCGTTTCGCTGCGCAGGATGGCAAGATCAATGTCCTGGCGCATGACGTTATACCGGGTAGGCTCTCCGGCTTTCTCGGCCAGGTAGAGGTTACGGGGCACTCGGTGGGCGTTCTTTTTGTCTACCACCGAAAGCCCCTGCGCCCGGCAGATGGTATCCGAGGCGTCCTGCAGGGCACGGTAGGTCTTTTTGCAGTCGTTGTACCTCTTGCCGTCCATGAAGGATACCGAGTTGATGACGAAATGGTTGTGACAGCAGTCGGTGTTCAGGTGGGTGGCCACCAGCACCTGGAAGCGATCACCCCATACCCGTTTGGCCAGTTCCACCCCGATGGCGTGACACTGTTCCGGCGTGACCTCGCCGGGTCGGAAACTCTGGTAGGCATGAAAGGCCACCGTGCCGCCGGTCTTGCCGAACTGCTGTTTAGTCAGCTCCATCTGTTGGCGGGCAATCTCCGGCACACAGTTGACACCGCTGACAAAGAGCTGACTTTCCCGAGTGGTCTTGGCGTTGTTGGCGGCATATTGCAGCACGTCGCTCAGATCGTCCTTGCCCGCAGACAGACCGGTCAGGTCCGGCAGGCGGGTCTTTTCTTCATTTCCGGCATAGCGTATGACCGCATCCAGACGCCCTTTCACGGGCCAGATCTTGGTGACAGCCATCTTCTCATTCCTCCTTCTGCGGCACGGTAACCGCCCTCTGAACGGCCAGCAGCGTGTCCAGAATCTCCCGCTGCACCTCCGGCGTGTTGTCCTTTTGGTAGAGAGCGGTAAGAGCATCCAGCACCTGCCGGTAGTCGGCGCTGGGCAGTTGACGAGGCATTTGGTTGCGCAGCCGCATACGGATATATTGGGAGAGTGTCAGTCCGCAACGGGCGGCTGCCTGTTCAAACAGCTTCTTTTCTTCCGGTGTCACCCGGATGTTCATCTGCACGTTTCGAGTCAACATAATTTCACCTCCATATAGCAAAAGACCGGGCATCGCTGCTCGGTCTTTGCATTGTTGCGTTGTTGGATTTTCGGGGGTCATAGGGGCGGTGCCCCTTGCCAGCGTCCTGCGCTGGGGCGGCGTATGGCTTGCAAAAGCTATACAAAGCCAGTGCTCGTTACCCCTGCGGACAGGTCTTTTTGTACGGACTGAAAAGGAATCGCTCCAGTGCGTCCCCGTACAGAAGATCCGGCAGGACCGCTTCCTCGGCTGCATTCTTGATTGCATTCATGCGCCCTGCCCAGACCAGCGGGTCGGCCCGCTTGAGGGCTTCATCCACACCCTGCTGGCGGGCCATCCGGGTAATGGTATCCTCCACCATCTGCCGGGCTTCGGCATCCACATCGGCCAGATGGCTGTGCAGCGTTCCTTCCAGAAGCATGAGGTCAAACAGGTCGGGGCGGTGCTCCAGGAGGAACTGCCGCCGCAGTTCGCCGTATTTGCCGATGGGGCGGCTGTCGGTTTCAGGTAGGATCAGATCGGGAATCAGATAGCCGTTGATCTCGGTATAGGTCAGTTTCATGGTGTGCCTCCTTCAGCGTTCCTGAGTATCCTTGTTGTAGCCGCGTTTGTGCTGCCAGGTGTGGAGCAGATGGATGATGACCTGCTGCATCTGCTGCGGGGTGTAGTGCTTGGGGAAATACCGCTGCACGTCCTCCTGATTGAGGAAGAACTTCTGCCGCTGGTTTGGCTTCTCCTCGGTGAGCAGATGGTGCAGGTATTCACGGGTCAGCGTCCCCGTCTGGCTCATCTGTTTGAGGGTGCGGGACTGGGTAAGGGATGGTGTGGCCTGACAGGCGTCCATCTCCTCCTTGAGCATCCGCTGGTGTTCCTCGGACAGGTAAGAAATCTCCACCGCCGGATTGAAGGCGATCTGGTATTCGTCCACCATCTGGAGGATGGAAGGGATCAGGTAGGTCAGACGGATGTAGCGCTGGACGGTGCGGCCACTTTCATTTACAGCTTGACCAATTATATCTGCCGACTCAATATTCCCGACAACTTGTCGGGAATTCTTGCTTGGCCGACCGGCCTGCCTTCTGATGGCTTCCATCTTCATCTTATAGGCGAACGCCTTTTCGCTGGGCAGGATATGCTCCCGCTGGATGTTGCTGTCCACCATCAGAATCACCGCCTCGTCGTCGGTCATGTTCCGGACCAGTACCGGCAGTTCGGTGATGCCTAGGGCTTCGCAGGCAGCCTTGCGGCGGTGGCCGCTGACGATCTCGTAGCGGCCATCCCCACGGGGCCGGACCAGCAGCGGTGAGAGGACGCCGTACTCCCGGATGCTTTCCTTGAGCTGTTCCATCTCCTCGCCGCTGGCCACCCGGAAGGGATGTCCCTGAAAGGGTTCCAGCAGACTGGCTGAAAGAGCGATTACTTTTTCAGCCTGTGGGTTTTGGACTTGGTTTTCTGCCATGACAATACGCTTCCTTTCTTGGTAAAAATAAGGCTTGCAAGAGGCGTTTTGTGCCCAAAAATGTATACCAAAAACCGGGTACATTTTCAGAAAATCCAGATTTTCCGGGCCCAAAATCGCCTGTTGAACAAAATGTAGGCATAAAAAATCCCCCTGCAACTGAAATCAGTAGCAGGGGGATTGGCGTATTACAGGTAGATCTCCAAGTCGATATCACGCCATCGACTCGGCTTTATCACGCTGTTGTGTGCTTTTTGGAACGCTTGCGCATCCTCTAAGCTGAGCGTGAGCTCCAAGAGTCCAACGGTTTTACTTGCGAGGATTCTTGATTGCTGCCTGAGCAGCAGCCAGACGAGCGATAGGCACACGGAAGGGAGAGCAGCTGACGTAGTCCAGGCCCACATTGTGGCAGAACTCAACGCTGCTGGGATCGCCGCCGTGCTCACCGCAGATGCCCAGACCCAGGTTGGGGTTGGTTTCGCGGCCGTCATGGGCAGCCATCTTGACCAGCTTGCCGACGCCGACCTGGTCGAGGTGCTGGAACGGATCGCTCTCGTAAATCTTGTTGTCATAGTAAGCGGTCAGGAACTTGGCAGCGTCGTCACGGCTGAAGCCGAAGGTCATCTGGGTCAGGTCGTTGGTGCCGAAGCTGAAGAAGTCGGCTTCCTTGGCGATCTCGCCAGCGGTCAGGGCAGCACGCGGAATTTCGATCATGGTGCCGACCTGATACTTCATGTCAACACCGGCCTCGGCGATCAGCTTGTCGGCGGTCTTGACAACCACGTCCTTGACGAACTTCAGTTCCTTGACTTCGCCCACCAGAGGAATCATGATGTGCGGGGTGATCATCTTGCCGGTCTCAGCAGAAACCTTCAGAGCGGCCTTGATGACGGCGTTGGTCTGCATCTCGGCGATTTCGGGGTAGGTGACGCACAGACGGCAGCCACGGTGACCCATCATGGGGTTGAACTCGTGCAGGCTGACAACCACGTTGTTCAGCTCTTCGGTGGTCATGCCCATATCCTTGGCCAGAGCCTCGATCTCTTCGGGCTTGGTGGGCAGGAACTCATGCAGAGGCGGGTCCAGATAACGGATGGTCATCGGACGGTCGCCCATGATGCGGTACATAGCGGTGAAGTCGGCTTCCTGATACGGCTCAACCTTGGCCAGAGCGGTCTTGCGCTCTTCCACGGTGCGGGCGCAGATCATCTCACGGACAGCCTTGATGCGGTCCTCGGCGAAGAACATATGCTCGGTACGGCACAGGCCGATGCCTTCAGCGCCCATATCCACAGCGTTCTGAGCATCGCGCGGGTTGTCGGCGTTGGTCAGGACCTTCATCTGGCGGGCAGCGTCAGCCCAGGCCATGAAGCGCTGGAAGTTGGCGTTCTCGGTGGAAGCCACGGTAGCGATCTGGCCTTCGTAGATGTTGCCGGTGGAGCCGTCGATGCTCATCCAGTCGCCTTCATGGAAGACATGATCGTTGATGCTGATGGTCTTGGCGTCATAGTCGATGGCAACCTTGTTGTCGTTGCCGCAACCGGAGACACAGCAGGTGCCCATGCCACGGGCCACAACGGCGGCGTGGCTGGTCATGCCGCCGCGGACGGTCAGGATGCCCTGAGAAACCTGCATGCCGACGATGTCTTCGGGGCTGGTTTCCAGACGGACCAGGACAACGCGCTTCCATTCGGGGTCCTTGACCTTCTCTTCGGCGTCTTCAGCGCTGAAGACCACACGGCCGCAGGCAGATCCCGGAGAAGCGGCCAGACCCTTGCCGATAGCCTCGGCAGCCTTCAGAGCGGCAGCGTCGAACTGGGGATGCAGCAGGGTATCCAGCTGCTTGGGCTCCACGCGCAGAACAGCGGTGCGCTGATCGATCACGCCCTCGTCCACCAGGTCGCAGGCAATCTGCAGAGCAGCCTGGGCGGTACGCTTGCCGTTACGGGTCTGCAGCATGAACAGCTTACCATCTTCGATGGTGAACTCCATGTCCTGCATATCCTTGTAGTAGTTTTCCAGGCGGGTGGCGATCTCCACGAACTGGTCGTAAACTTCGGGCATCTCCTCATGCAGCTTGCTGATGGGGGAGGGGGTACGGATGCCGGCCACGACGTCTTCGCCCTGGGCGTTGATCAGGTACTCGCCCATCAGCTTCTTCTCGCCGGTAGCGGGGTTACGGGTGAACGCAACGCCGGTGCCGGAACGCATGCCGGAGTTGCCGAACGCCATCTGCTGAACGTTGACGGCGGTGCCCCATTCGTAGGGGATCTCGTTCATCTTACGATAGACGTTGGCGCGGGGGTTGTCCCAGGAACGGAAGACGGCCTTGACGGCGCCGATCAGCTGTTCCTTCGGGTCCTGCGGGAATTCGCTGCCCTGCTTTTCCAGGTAGATGGCCTTGAATTCCTTGACCAGTTCCTTCAGGTCGTCGGCGGTCAGGTCCACGTCCTGGGTCACGCCCTTCTTCTCCTTCATGGCGTCGATGCGCTCTTCGAAGAAGCTCTTGCCCAGTTCCATGACGACGTCGGAGTACATCTGGATGAAACGGCGATAGCAGTCATAGGCGAAACGGGGGTTGTCGGTCTTCTTGGCCAGACCTTCCACAGCCTGGTCGTTCAGGCCCAGGTTCAGGATGGTGTCCATCATGCCGGGCATGGACATACGGGCGCCGGAACGGACGGAAACCAGCAGGGGGTTCTCAATGTCGCCGAACTTCTTGCCGGTCTGCTCTTCCAGGATACCCATGTACTTGAAGATGTCGGCGCGGATCTCTTCGTTGATCTCGCGGTGATCGGCATAATACTGGGTGCAGGCTTCGGTGGTGATGGTGAAGCCCTGGGGAACCGGCATGCCGGCGTGGGTCATCTCGGCCAGACCGGCGCCCTTGCCACCCAGAATGTTCTTCATGGTGGTCTGGTCACCGCCGAAGGCGTCATGACCTTCTTTGAACAGGTAAAGGAACTTCTTGCTCATATCTTACCTCCATATGTACTACGGTTTCTTCCCGGCGCATACCCATGGCACACGCCTGCAAAGTCATGGACTTATTGCAAAGTCCATTATAACAGACCGAACTCCGAATTACCAGTAGATTGTTAAAAAAATGCGCAATGCTTTGACTGAAAAAGTGACGAAATTTTTGCGTGTTTCTCTTGCAATTTGCCCAAAAATGAGGTAAATTATAATGGGCGGAAAGTTCGAAAAAAGTTTTCCGCAGGGCTGTTCCCATGCCGCAAGCGAGGGTCAGTCTTACTTTTCATTTGCCGCGGCGTCTGCTATAATGGAAGCCGCGGAGCATTGTGCTGCCGCCGCGCCGCCTGCGGGCGGATTCGTTTGTGATTGCCTGTATGGCCGACATTTATAAGGAGGGCCTTTGTCATGGCTTCTGCAAGAGAAAACTATCTGGCTGCCAAGCAGCGGTTTGCCGAAACCTTCCAGAAACACCTGGAAAACGGCGTCGAGTTCATCAGCGACGACGTATATATCGACCCGGAGGTCATCATTGCTCCCGGGGTCACCATTCTGCCCGGCTGCATCCTGCGGGGCAACACGGTCATTGAGTCTGGCTGCGTCATCGGCCCCAACACTCTTCTGGAAAACACAACGGTAGGACAGAACTCCACCGTCAACGCCAGCCAGTGCTATGACAGCGCCCTGGGACCCAATAACAAGATCGGTCCCTTCACCCATGTGCGCACCGGAACCCGGACAGGGGAGGGGGTCCACCTGGGGGCCTATGTGGAGACCAAGAATGCTGATTTTGCCGAGGGCAACACCGTCAGCCACCTGACCTACATCGGCGATGCCACCGTGGGCAAGTACTGCAACTTCGGCTGCGGCACGGTCACCTGCAACTATGACGGCGAGGACAAGTTCCACACCACCATCGGCGATTACTGCTTTATTGGCTGCAACACCAACCTGGTGGCACCGGTCACGGTGGGGGACCATGCCTTTACGGCAGCCGGTTCCACCATCGGCAGGGACGTGCCGGAAGGCGCGCTGGGCATCGAGCGCGCCAAACAGGCGAATGTGCCGTCCTGGGGCGAACGAAAGCTGCAGAAGTACATTGCCAAGAAGCAGAAGCTGGAAGCCGAAAAGAAAGGCTGAACCCGCCCTGTTCTTATTATAATGTTGCCGTGCGGCGGGATTCGCCGGGGGCGTACCGGGTGTGGTGGCGAACCGCAGCCGGAAAAAACGGTACTATATCCAAAGGAGAAGAACCCTTCTTTATGTCATTTTTCAGCAACACTTCCGGGGCAGATTGGCTGATTGCCGGTCTGGGCAACCCGGAATCCAAATATGAAGGCACCCGCCACAACGCCGGATTTGCGGCCCTGGACTATCTGGCCGCACAGTGGAAATGCGATATTGCCAAATCCAAGTGGCAGGGGCTGTACGGTGTGACCACGGTGGGAGACCACAAGGTCATGCTGCTCAAACCTCTGACATATATGAACCTGAGCGGCCAGAGCATTGCCCCGGCGGCCCAGTTTTACAAGATCCCCCATGACCATGTGATCGTCCTGTGCGATGACATCACCCAGGAACCCGGTCACCTGCGCATCCGTGCCAGCGGCTCTGCCGGCGGGCATAACGGCCTGAAGAGCATCATCCAGAGCCTGGGCGGGGAGGACTTCCCCCGGGTGCGCATCGGCGTAGGTGCCAAGCCCCATCCCGAATATGATCTGGCCGCCTGGGTACTGGGCAAGTTTCCCCCGGAAGCGGCCAAGGCCATGACCGACCGTTATCCTGATATTGAAACCGCCTGCCGCCTGATCATGGATGGCAAGCTGGGCGAGGCCCAGAACCGCTGCAACCATTGACAGGCGGGCCGTGGGCACATACAACTCTGTTTTCCTGATCCTGGCCGCTGCCGTGGTGGCCGGGATTTTTGGGTATACGCCCATCGACGGCATCTGCCGCAGGATGGATTTCATATTTCTGAAAATGGGTTGCTTCTATGTTTTACGAACTTTTCCAGCAAACACAGGAACATAAAAAACTCATCAATGCGCTGTCCGGCAAGGGGGCCAGTGCGCTTTTCGGTCTGCCGGCCGCCGGCAGGGCCCAGGTGTACGCGGCCCTTTCCCGGGAACTGGACCGCCCGCTGTGTGTGGTCACCCCCGGCGAAGCCGAGGCCACCCGCTTTGCCGCCGACCTGAACACGCTGGGAGTGCCGGCCGCGGTGTTCCCGGCCCGGGACTATGTGCTGCGCCCTATTGAAGGGACCGCCCGGGAATACGAGTACCGCCGTCTGGCTGTGCTGGGCGACCTGGTGGGCGGCCGCCTGCAGGCCGTCTGCGTGCCTGTTGAGGGGCTGACCCAGTTCACCACCCCGAAAGAGGATTTCTGCCGCAATACCCGCACCCTGCGCCCCGGGGACACCCTTCCCCGGGCGGAACTGAACACCATGCTGCTGGACGCAGGCTATGTGCGCCGGGACCGGGTGGAAGGCCCAGGCCAGTTTTCCATCCGCGGGGATATCCTGGACCTGTACACGCCCGAGATGAAATCCCCCGTGCGTGTGGAATTCTGGGGGGATGAGATCGATACCATGAACAGCTTCGATCTGTCCACCCAGCGCCGGGATGAGCCGGTGGAAAAGATCTACCTCAGCCCCGCCCGGGAGGTGCTTTTCGGTGCCACGGCCCAGGCGGCCGAAGCCCTGCGCGCTTACTGGAAACGCCAGCGCGGAAAAAAACGCGCTGCCATGGAACAGGTCATGGCGCCCGATCTGGCCCAGCTGGATGCGGGGATCCTGCCGGTCTCCATGGACAAGTACCTGAATGTGCGGTATCCCCAGCCCGCCACGCTGCTGGATTATTTTGAGGACCCGCTGCTCTGCGTGGAGGAACCCGCCTCGGTGCGGGAGGCCGAACGCGCCGCCAACTATCGCCGGGGCGAAGAGTTTTCCGCCCTGTTTGAGGACGGCGTTCTTTGTGCGGGCCTGGATCACCTGTATGCCGACGCGGGTTGGCTGTGGACCAGAACCGGACAATGCCGCACCCTGCTGGCCGAAAACTTTGCCCGCAGCATTCCGGACCAGCCCCTGAAGGAGATCATCAATGCACCCGCCCACAACCTGCCTTCCTGGAACGGGGAGGTGGCGGCTCTGTGGGAGGAGCTGGAACCCCTGCGCAGCCGCGGGTTTGGGGTCACCGTTCTGGCCGGTACCGCCCGCGCCGTGGCCGGTCTGGCCCAGGACCTGCGGGGAAGGGGATGCACGGTCTCCACCGACCCGGACACCCCGGCCGCTCCCGGCCTGGTGCAGGTGCTGCCCGGTCAGCTGTCTGCCGGATGCGAACTGCCTTTTGCCAAATATGCGCTGCTGACCGCCCGTGCCTTCGGCCAGAGCGGCACCGCAAAACGGAAAATCCGACGGAACAAGGATGCGCTGGACAGCCTCACCGATATCACCCCCGGTGACCTGGTGGTGCACCAGAACCACGGCATCGGCCGCTATGCGGGCATCCGGCGCATGGAGGTGCAGGGGGTCATCAAGGACTATCTGCGCATCGAGTACGCCAAGGGAGATGCCCTGTATGTGCCGGTCACCCAGCTGGACCTGCTCTCCCGGTATACGGCCCCCGGCGATGCGGAAAACGTCAAGCTCAACCGCCTGGGCGGCGGGGAATGGGCCAAGACCCGCAAAAAGGTGCGGGCCGCCACCGAAGCCATGGCCAAAGAACTCATCGAGCTCTATGCCCGACGCAAGCAGGCCCACGGCTATGCCTTCCCCTGTGACGACACCTGGCAGGGAGACTTTGAACAGCGCTTTGCCTACGATGAGACCCCCGACCAGCTGACCAGCACCGCCGAGATCAAACACGATATGGAACAGCCCTGGCCCATGGACCGGCTGCTCTGCGGCGACGTGGGCGTGGGCAAGACCGAGGTGGCCCTGCGGGCTGCCTTCAAGTGCGTCATGGGCGGCAAGCAATGTGCCATTCTGGCCCCCACCACCATCCTGGCCTGGCAGCATTTCAACACCGCCATGGCCCGCATGGAGGCGTTTCCCATCCGCATCGGCCTGCTTTCCCGCTACCGCAGCGCCCGGGAACAGAAGGAGACTCTGCGGGGACTCCGGGACGGCACCGTGGATATTGTGGTGGGCACCCACCGCCTGCTGTCCGACGACGTGAAATTCAAGGACCTGGGCCTGCTCATCATTGATGAAGAGCAGCGTTTCGGCGTCAAGCACAAGGAAAAACTCAAGGAAAACTTTGTGGGGGTGGACGTGCTCACCCTGTCCGCTACGCCCATTCCCCGCACCCTGAATATGGCCTTGTCCGGGATCCGGGATATGTCCACCATCGAGCAGCCGCCCATTGAGCGCCAGCCGGTGGAGACCTATGTGCTGGAATACGACGAAGGCATCCTTTCGGAAGCCATCCGCAAGGAGCTGGCCCGGGGCGGACAGGTCTACTATCTGCACAACCGGGTGGACGACATCGAACAATGTGCCGCCCGGGTGGGCAAGATGGCGCCCGGGGCCCGCATCGGCATTGCCCACGGCAAGATGACCGAGGAACAGATCTCGGTGGTGTGGCGCCAGCTGCTGGACAACGAGATCGACATCCTGGTCTGCACCACCCTCATCGAAACCGGTGTGGACGTGCGCAACTGCAACACCCTGGTCATCGAGAATGCCGACCGCATGGGCCTTTCCCAGCTGTACCAGATCCGCGGCCGGGTGGGCCGTTCCTCCCGCAAGGCGTATGCCTACTTCACCTTCCGGCGGGATGCGGTTCTGACCGAAATCGCCGCCAAACGCCTTTCGGCCATCCGGGAATTCACCGCGTTCGGGTCCGGCTTCCGCATTGCCATGCGTGACCTGCAGATCCGGGGCGCCGGCAGCCTGCTGGGACACAGCCAGCACGGTCATATGGAAGCCGTGGGCTACGAACTGTATGTCAAGATGCTGAACCAGGCCATTGCCGCCGCCAAGGGGCGTCCTCCGGAACCGGACAAGAGCGACTGCCTGGTGGATGTGACCGCCGATGCCTACCTGCCCGAAACCTACATTCCCGATGCGGCGGGCCGCATCGAAGCGTACAAGCGCATTGCGGCCATCGAGGATGCCGCGGGGGCCGAGGACGTGCTGGACGAACTCATCGACCGCTACGGCGATCCGCCCAAGTGCGTGCAGAGCCTGGTGGATGTCTCGCTGGTGCGCGTCACCGCTGCCCGGGCAGGCATTGTGGAGATCGTACAAAAGGGCGACGATCTGATCCTGTACTCCGATGTGGTGGGACCGGCGCAGCTGGGCCCGCTGATGGACGCCATGCCGCACCGGGTCCTGTACAGTGCGGTGGGCCGGCCTTACGTCAGCCTGCATGTGCTGAAAGGGGAGGACCCTCTGGTCATTCTGCGGGACGGGGTAGCGCTTCTGCCCGGTGCCAAGGGATGAATATGCCGTTTTTGTGAAAGCTGAGCGTTCCAAAGTCCCTTTTGCTTGCAAAGAAGTCCAAAAAGCGGTATAATCACTTCATATATGCGCCGCGGAGCGCAAGCGAAAGGTATAAAGGAGCGTTTATCGTATATGAAGTCCTTACATGCAAGATTCCTCAGCCTGGGGCTGGCCCTGGCCATGCTGCTGGGCGTGACCGGCTGCACCATCAGCACCCCCGCCACGGTGGGCACCATCGGCGGTGTGGAGATCCCCGCCGGCATCTATCTGCTGGCGCAGTACAACGCCTATCAGACCGTCTCTGACCTGGCCGACCTGGCCACCGGAGAGACCGCCGACAACGTGAAGGCGGTGCTCAAGGCCGAATGCACCGGCACCATCGGGGATGAGGAAGTCACCACCGACGGCGCCGATTACCTCCAGCGCCTGACCCTGCGCAGCCTGCAGTATTATGCGGCGGTGGAGACCAAGTTTGCCGAGCTGGGCGCCACCCTGGAAGACGCCGCCACCTCCGAAGCAGCCGACACCGCTGCCTCCATGTGGGAATCCGACGGGGATGTGTACAAGGCCAACGGCATCAGTCAGGCCACCCTGGAACTGTATGAGCTGAACAGTGCCAAGGCCGACGCCTGCCTGGAACTGCTTTACGGTGAGAACGGCCAGACCCCGGTCACCGACGAAGACTACCTGGATTTCCTGAACAACGAATGCCGGTATGTGGATGTGGTGCAGCTGCCGCTGTATGATTCCGCCTCCTATGCCTTCGCGGACGAAGACCAGAGCACCCAGATCAAGGCCCTGGCGGAGGAATGCGCCGCCACCCTGAATGAATGGGCTACCTCCGAAAGCGGCCGCAGCGAGCGCTTCACCTCCATGTATGAAGCCGCCGACCAGTATGTGCCCCAGGCCATCGAAGCCCTGGGCGCCACGCCGGAATCCGGTATGGGCGCTTATTATGTGGGCAGCCAGCTGCTCACCCCCGATACCCTGAAGAGCTACGGCACCACCCTCACCGATGCCCTGGATGCAGCCGGCAAGGGCGTGTGGACCACCGTGGACCTGGGCATGAGCATCGGCGTCATGTGCGACGTGAATCCTCTGGATGCCGATACCCTGGAAAACTTCAAGACCAACTACGACCTGCTCAGCCTGCTCAAGAAAGATGAGCTGGAAGCCCAGATCTACGCCGACGGTGCGGCCATGGAACAGAACCTGGATACCTCGGCCATGAACACCTACAAGGCCTCGAAAATCAAGACAACCGCATAAGACAGCGGGGCACGCGCGAGCCAAAGCGCGCGCCCCGTTTTTTGTTTTTTTGGGAAGATTCGTTCTCAATTATGCAGGAAGATCAAATCCAAAGGAGGGACCCTGATGACCAACTGGAAACTGCGTATGACCAGCCTGCTGCTGGCGGCCACCGTCTTTTGTGCGGCCCCGGTCCCCGTGCTGGCGGATTCCGCCGACAGCGGCAAGGGAGGCTGGTTTCAAAACCTGCTGGAAGTCCCCGTGCTGGGGGACCTTGTCCGGCTGATCACCGGCGCCGAAAAGGAAGAGGGCACGGACGAGGCCGCCACCATGGAGAGCGCCACCGCGGAAACGGCCACCCCGGAGAACGCCAATCCCCTGCGGGTGACTCCGGAAACCGCCTGGACTTCCTTCCCCGCCTCCTGGATGCAGGGAAGTGTGCAGACCGGCGTGGGCTATCCGCCGGACACCGCCCAGGCACTCTCGGCAGAAACGCCGGCCGAAAGCACCGTGACGGTGCAGCAGTGGGCCAGCGTGGATCTGACGGCGGGGACAACCCTGCGTCCCGCCAACCGGGAAGAAACCAACTTCGGTGACCTTGCCGCAGACGCCGCTGCCAACGCTGCCGCAGCGTGGCTGGGGCAGCAGACCGGCGAGGTCGCGGACGGTCTGCGCGGCCTGCCGGTGGCAGCGCTGGTTGACGGCGCCAGCCTGACCGGCAATGTGGCGGCGGGAACAAGCCTCACCCAGGCCGCTGCCTGTGTGGACGAAAATACCGTTCTGGCCATGGTGCAGGTCTCCCCCAAAAAGCTGTATGAGATCCTCACCCTCGGTCTGCAGGACATGCACGACAGCACCGGCGAAAACTACGGCGGATTCTGGCAGGTCAGCGGCCTGCGGGGCGTGTACCAGACCAGTGACGACGAAGCCCGCTTTGTGGAAGTCTGGCTGACCGATGCCGGAAAGGCGGAAGGCGTCCGCCTGGACGGTCAGGATGAGCAGAGTTCGCTGCTGCTGGTCCTGCCCGCCGACATGCTGGATCGGTGCGGTGTGAATGCGGAGGCAGGGTATACCGATTACCTGAGCAGTGCCTCCCTGACCCTGGCCGACGCCATCACCGCCCTGCCCCGGAATGTGAATGCCGAGACCCTGACGGCCATTCTGACCCGGGGCGGCAGTGTGGGACGCCTGCTGCCGGTCGGTGCCGGGTCCTATGATGCGGTGGTGCAGCTGGGGGCGGCTTACGCCGGCAAACAGATCAGCTTCCTGCTGGACGGCACGGCCCGCACCGCGGCCACCGATGCCCAGGGCTGCCTGACCATTGCGGGGCTGACGGCCGGCTCGCATACCTTTGCCATGGCGGCAGGGGAGCCGGCCTACTACCTCAGCAACTTAACCTTTGTGGGCACGGCGGATGCCGGTTCCACCGCAGTGACGGTGGCCAGCGTTCCCGCGGCCTGTGTGCAGGATCTGCCCGCCGCCACGCCCACGGCCAGTCCGGCACCGGCGGCAGCCACGCCCACCCCGCAGGTGGTCACGGTGACCAGCCCGGATGATCC